>Ga0255758_10000449_pt1 | contig 46534 bp, 45 predicted proteins | sample 011ome_24_FD_179958 | JGI IMG/M metagenome (GOLD analysis project Ga0255758, IMG submission 179958) | Coastal salt marsh microbial communities from the Groves Creek Marsh, Skidaway Island, Georgia - 011513CT metaG (version 2) | ecosystem: Environmental > Aquatic > Marine > Intertidal zone >... | reverse complement strand
AAAATTTATATAATATTATACTGCTCAAAACCAAGCCAAAAGTAAAACGAAAGTTTATGTAAATGGACATTATAAAAAAAACAAAAATTAGTTATCGGGTTACATATTTAGAAATGAATGAGGTGCCGAAGTTTGATTGGCCAAAAAACCTTAAACACAAACTTAGTATTTTTTTGGCTGAAGATTTTCCATCATGGTATTTCTTATTTTTTTACAAACAGGTTGGTGAAAAATATTTTTGGACAGATTGGCTTAATAAAAGCAATAAAGAAATTGATGATTTTGTAGGTAATAAAAATGTTTTACTTTACACATTCATTAAAGACGGATTTCCAGCTGGTTTTTATATGCTAGATTACCGAACAAAAGATATTTGCGATATTAGTTTCTTTGGTCTTGTTAAAGAAGCAATTGGAATGGGTCTTGGAAAATATTTATTAAAGACTGCAATATTAACAGCCTGGGATAGTAGGAAAATAAAAAAATTAACTATTAACACCTGCTCACTTGATCATAAAAACGCACTTTACCTTTACCAAAAATACGGGTTTAGTGCAGTTGATTTCAAAGATTGTGAAAAATTTGTTTAATTAATTAAACTTTTTTCCTTTCAAAAACATACCTGGTCTCTTTTCGGTTGATGAGTCATTTTGCCAAACCATCTGACCGTTTACAAACACATTCTCTATTCCATCTGCGTGTAATTTTGGGGACTGATATGAAGCTTTATCCATTACTGTTTCTGGATTAAAAATAACTAAATCTGCATAATTACCAATATCTATGGTACCTCTTTTCTCAAGACCAAAAACAGATGCACTTTTTCCTGTCATTTTATAAACAGCCTCTTCAAGAGGAAATAATTTCATTTCTCTTGAATATTTACCTAAAACTCTTGGAAATGTACCCCACAACCTTGGATGTGGATGCCTATCCCCAGGAATACCATCAGAACCAACCATGGAGCCTTCAAACTTTAAAATTCTATTCAAGTCATCATCACCCATTTGAAAATAAATGGCTCCTGCGGGATATAATTTATCTATTGTATCATCAATACTTAAACCAAAATTATTAGCCAAATCATTTAAATCCTGCCCAGAAACATCAGGATAATTGTCTGACCAAGTAACCAAAACTTTGTCGGCTCTTTTTACAAAACTTTTAAGTAACATTGTAGAACTAGCTGTGTAAGGGTAACAGTCTAAATCTAAAAAATTATTGTTCTTAGCTTCACTTATTAACTTTAACGTTTCTTTACTTTTGCCCCAATTATCTCTGCCAGCGCATTTGTGATGAGAAATTACCGTTCTAACTTTAGTTGAAGAACAAATTTCAATGGTTTCTTTAACTGATTTTATAACATCAATAGCCTCATTACGCATATGTGTAGTAAAAACAGCATTCATTTTTGGTAATATTTTGACCAATTCTACAATTTCACTAGTGGGAGCAGCATTTGCAGCAGGATAAGCTAATCCAGTAGACATCCCAATAGAACCGTCTTCAACAGCTAACATAAGAGTGTCAATCATTTTATTTATTTCTTGAGAACTAGCAGGTCTATCAAATTCTCCTTTCATAGCTTCTACTCTAAGCATTGAATGACCTGTTAAGAGAGCAACGTTGACTGTGCTAGGATTATTGTTAAATTCTTCCACATAATCTTTAACCCTTGGAAACTTGAAGTTATCTGATTTTCCTAACAAAGCTATTGGAGCTGGCACATCACCTTTGTAACTAAAAGGAGCCAAACTAATTCCACAATTTCCAACAACGCAGGTCGTAACTCCTTGACTTATTTTGCATGTCATTGATGGGTCAGAAAAAACATTATGATCATCATGAGTATGAACATCTATGAAACCAGGTGAAATGATTTTTCCTTCCGCATTAATTGTGTTTTTTGCCTTAAAATTTGATAGAAAATGTTTCTCTGACTTGTCTCTTACATCATCATGGTTAGAAGGAAAAACACCTATAATCTTTCCTTTGTCAACAACAACATCAGATTTAAATTTAGGCGCACCCGTACCGTCTATTACTTCAGCATTTTTTATGTGAATATCATATGTGTTCATCGAAAAACTCATTACCTATTAAAAGAATATTATTACATTAAACATTTAATTAAATAAACTTAGAATCTTTTAATATTACTTAAGTTTGTACAAATAAAAATTATTGTAATAAGGTAATTAACAAAAAGGAGTATAAAATGACTTCATTATTAACAAACTTAAGAAGCGCAGTAATTACTGGATTTGTATTTGCTTTAATATTTATTTTCTTTTTAGCACAAGGATCATTTGATCAAACAGCTTTCAATATGTGGTTATTGAGATGGCTACATGTCATTTCAGGAATTATGTGGGTTGGAATACTCTATTATTTTAATTTTATTCAAATTCCAAATATGGTTAATATTCCTGATGACCAAAAACCAGCTATAAGCAAAGTAATAGCCCCAGCAGCTTTATGGTGGTTTAGATGGGGGTCTGTGGCCACGGTAGTAACAGGATTAATTCTAGCACATCTTAACGGGTATCTTCACGATGCAATGACATTTTCTAATGGTTTTTGGCCTATTGGAATAGGAATGTGGCTTGCAATTATAATGTTTTTAAACGTTTGGATAGTGATATGGCCAAATCAAAAAAAGGCTTTAGGTATAGTTGAAGTGGATGCAGAAACTAAGGCTAAAGCAGCAAGAAAAGCAATGCTATTTTCTAGGAAAAATACAATTTTGTCTATTCCAATGTTAGTGGCAATGACTGTAGCGCAAAATAGTTTTTCATAATTTCAAAAAAAGGGGTATTTATTAATTTAAATAACCCCTTATTTCAATGCCATGTTCCAAAAATCAACTTCAAGGGATGTTGCCTTTTTAAATATTAGACTGGCTTTGTTCCATTTGTAAGTGTTGGTGTAATTTTCACCAAGCCTTAATTTAAATGATTTATCTATTAATTTACCAACATTTAAACAGACGCTTTGATATTCAGAACTAGAATATGTTTCAATCCATTTTTTATACATAGATATTTTAGGATTAGAATTTTGTAAGTTTAAACCAATCTCACCATACCCAAGTACGCATGGCGCTAAAGCAGACAAAAGATCTAAAAAGTCTCCAGAATAACCAAGCTCCAAAACATAACGAGTGTAGGCTATATTTTCGTTCTTTTCTTCAGTATTTTCTAAATCAAGTTTAGAAATTCCATATTTTTCGCATAAACTTATATGGAGTCCCATCTCAAAATTAATTAATTCATTTACAGTACTGGCTGCAATTTTCATTTCTTCAAGATTGTCAGATTTAAGGATGGCTAAAGACCAAGCTTTAGAAAACTGAATAAGGAATAGGTAATCTTGTTTTAAATAATTTAAAAAACAATTCTCATGCAAGCTATCATTTGCTAATTTTTGAACAAATTCATGCTTAGTATAATCAAGCCAGATATTAACGTTTTTATCTTTTAAAATCTTAAAAACTTCACCATAGGACATAAAAAAAACCTTTTTAAAATAATTGCTTAACTATAGATTATACAAATGAATACAAACACAAAATCAGTATCAAAAGTAAATGCTTTTTTCAACAAACTGAAAAAATATAATTCACACAATATAATTATACATTCAAATCAAGAAAATTCCTTAAGAGATGCAATTTTATCTGATGGGAGATCAAATAAAGTTTCAAAAATAGATGGTGAATTAATAACAGTTAAACCTAATATTAAAGTAGAAAATTTCCCCTATACCGGAGGTATTAAACATTTTGAAGGTTCAGTTTCCAAAAATGATGATCCTATTATCAAAAGGATAAAGGAAAATGGAGGAATAGTAATAGGTTCTACAAATATGGATGAAGCCGCATTTGGAGGAGATACATCAACAAGCTTTTATGGAAGATGCATTAATCCAAATAATAAAGAATTATCAGTAGGCGGATCATCGGGTGGATCAGCAGCTGCTATTGCATCTGGGTTAGTAAATTTTTCAATTGGAACTGACACAATGGGATCAATTAGGATCCCTGCCTCTTATTGTGGAATTGTTGGTTTTAAACCTTCTTCTTCAATGACTAACAATAAAGACCTCATTTTATTAAGCGATACATATGACACAATAGGTTTTCATTCTAACAATGTATCCAATATCAATAACTTATATAAAATAATTAATTCATCAATTCATAATTGTGATTACAAGCCCATAAATAACATAAAATGTTTAGTTCCCAATCAAATCTTCAATAATGATATTAACAAAGACGTCATTGAGGGTTTTAAAGAAGCTTTGTTAAAGATTGGAAAAAATGGAATAAATATAGAATATAATGATATGCATTTTTGGGAACCTAATTTTCATAGAAAGTTATTGCTCAAAATTGTTGAAAATGAAGGTGCTAAAAATTTAAAAGAATTATTAGAAAATAAAGCCAGTTATATTACAGAACATTTAAGAAATAACTTATTTTTTGGAAAATCTATTGATAAACAAGAAATTAAAAATATTAGATTAGAACTTGAAATATTAAAAAATCAAATCAAAATTATATATAAAGAATTTGATTTAATTTTAATGCCCACTACCCCCCAAAACTCTTTTAATATAAAAGATAAACCACCAGAAAACCAAGCAAACTTAACGTCATTGGCTAATATTGCTGATTTGCCAGCTATATCATTACCATACAAAAACGGTGGAAAAACATTTCATTCACTTCAAATATTAGCAGCACAACATAATGATGAATTTTTACTAAAAACATCTTCTTTTTTTGAAAAAATCTTGCAATAATAAATTTTTATAAAGGAATTGTTTATGTGGCCAAACCCTAGAGTTCCCTATCGCCTGTCTTCAAGCCAAAAAAAACTTAATCCTCCTGAAGGAAAGCCTTTAATTGTGCATGTTGTAATGAATGTTGAGTATTGGCCTTTTGATAAAAATATGCCAAGAGGTATTTTGCCACCACCTCATGGAAAAACACCTGAACCACCAGATTTGCCTAATTATTCATGGGTAGAATACGGGATGAGAGTTGGCCTTTCCAGACTTTTCAAATTATTTGAAGAAAACAGCATACCTGTATCGGCTTTCATAAATGCTCAAGTTGCTGAAGTATATCCATCTGCATTTGAGAAAATATGTGATCTTAAATGGGAGTTAGTTGGGCATGGTTGGTTTCAAGAATCTTTAAGAGTTGCTAAGGACGAAAGACTTGTAATTGAAAAGAGCCTGAATTTACTTAGAAGTTTGTCTGGGCAACCTGTGCGAAGCTGGTTTGGTCCTGGTGGTGGGGAAACAGAAAGCACTCCAGAGCTATTAAAAGAAAATGGTATTGAGTTTTTACATGATTGGTTAATCGATGAACTGCCTTGTTGGATGAGAACAAAATCAGGTCCTATTGTAGCAATGCCATATACGTTTGAGTTAAATGACGTGCCCATTTGGACTGTTCAAAACAACTCTTGTGATGAAATGCAGAAGAGGTTAAACGCAACTTTGAATGTATTTGATGAAGAGAAACTATCTAATACAAAAATTATAACTTTAGCTTTGCACCCTCATATTGTTGGAGTTCCTCAAAATTTTTATTATTTAAAGAAAATGATCCAAGATTTGAAAAAAAGAGAAGATGTAATATTTATGACTTCAAGCCAGATTGGTGATTGGTATATAAAAGAAGAAGGATCTAATGGAAAAGAATTAACTCCATATTTAGATAAACCTCCTGAGTAAATTAACTCTCATGAATAAGAAAATCATCTAAACTCCATGTTAAATTTATTTGATCGTTCAAACTAACACCCTCAACCTCATTATTCGATCTAACTTGAATTTCTTGATTATTACTAAGTAAAACGAGATACCTAATAAACTGACCTAAAAAGGTTATTTCTGTAACTTTTCCAGTTATACTATTCTTTGCTCCCTTTGATTTCGAAGATGAAACTTTACTAATCTGAATAGATTCTGATTTTATAGACAAACTAATTTCTTGATTTTTAGCTATAGTATAATTGTTATTTGCAACTTCAATTTCATCTTTTTCAATATTTACTAATATTTTTGATTTATTAAAATCAACAACCACACCATTTAAGATATTTTTTTCACCAATAAACTCAGCTGTGAACTTCTTTTTAGGATTACTATATATTTCTTTAGGTGATCCCTGCTCAACCATTTCACCATCAGCAATAATTGCTATTCTATCAGCAACAGACATAGCCTCTTCTTGGTTATGAGTTACATGAACAAAGCTAATGCCAACTGTCTTCTGAAGACGCTTTAATTCAATACACATATCTTTTCTAAGTTGAGCATCTAAAGCTGACAAAGGTTCATCCAAAAGGAGTACATCATTCTCTAAAATAAGAGCTCTCGCCAATTGAACTCTTTGTTGCTGACCACCAGATAGTTCATGGGGTTTCCTGTCAGACAAACCAGAAAGGCCTACTAGATCCATCATTTTAATAACCCTATCATGGATAATACTTTTTTCTACAGACCTTAGTTTTAAACCATAACCAATATTTTCATATACAGTCATATGTGGAAAAAGTGCAAACCCCTGAAACACCATTGAAGTTGGTCTTTTGTCTGGAGGCAGATTATCAACATTTTTACCTTTTATTTGAACAGTACCACTATCCGGCCTTATAAAGCCACCTATTGACCTTAAGAGTGTAGTTTTACCTCCGCCACTAGGACCTAACAAAACAAAATATTCACCGTCAGCTATGTCTAAATCAACATTTTTTAAAGCATATACATCACCATATGTTTTAACTAAATTCCTAACTTCGATTGAATTTTTATTAGGCAAGATTTTTCTCCAAAACTTATTTATTAGGTTCTTTAACTATTCTTGTTACTTTTTCCATTTCTTCAGTTCGTAAAGCTGTAAATATCAATATTGACGAGACTATCAGAATGGCTACTAAACTAACTATTGAAGCCATTGCGTAAGATTCCTCAGACATTCCAGTATTTAACATTTGAGAAATCAAAACTGAAGTAAAGGTATCAAAACCACCCTTAAGAAGACTCGTTCTTGTATATTCGTTAAACGTTAGGATTACTACAAAGGCACACGCACTAAAGACACCTGCACGAATTTGAGGAAATTCAATTTCCCAAAAAGCTCTCCAAGCAGAAGCGCCTAAATCTCTTGCAGCTTCAGTTTGTTCATTTCTATACCTAGCCATTGTAATCATAATAACCACAAACACATAAGGTAATGTGTAGACAATAAGTCCAATTACAGCAGTCATTATACCAAGATCAAACCACGATTCCAGTGCATAAATTCCAGTAAAATCAGCTATAAAAGTAAAAAATTTATTTAAGTTTTTAAAAAAAACTAATAAAGCAGACGCAAGTATATCAGCCGGAACAAATAATGGAGAGAGCAGAACAAAAACTATCCAAACTTTTTGAGAGCTTTGTTTATATAATTTAGCTGACAACAAACCAAATGGAATAACAATTGGTAAAGTTATTAATGCCAGAAGCATTGTCCAACCTAATGCACCAAGTAATTGCCTATCAGAAAAAACACTCTCGTACCATTGAAAGGTAAAAATGTAATATTTAGCTCCAAAACCCAATTCATTAAAAGATATGTAGACAGTGTAAAAAGTAGGAGCCATCAAAATAAAGACAGCAAAAGCAAGCCAACCCCATTTAAGAGCCAACTTCCACTGCGGTTGAAAATCATCTCTTAGTGACATTAGCTAATTGGCTCCAATAATTTTGTTAAATTAAATAGCCTATGCCCGATATATAAAAGACCCATCAAAGTAAACATCATTATTGCACTTACAGCCATAGCCAAAGGAAAATCAAGCGCAATAATAGCTTGTGTAGCAATCAGACCTGCATTTACTGAACCAGGTCCCCCTAAGATAGTTGGGATCAAAGCTATCCCAATACCATTAACAAATATAAAAACACTACCAGCAAACAAACCAGGAGCAGCAAGAGGAAAAAAAATATCAAGGAACATTCTTTTTCTATTAACACCTAAATCAGAACAAACTTCAAAAATATAATTTGGAATTGCTTCAAGCGCTAAAAATGTAGAAAAAATCATAAATGGCAAAAAAGAAACTATCTCACCAATAACTACCCCTGTAGGAGTAAAAACAAAAATTGAAAATGGACTATCAATTATGTTCATATCCATAAGAAAAGAGTTAACAACACCATTTCTAGATAAAATTGGTCTTAATGCAAAAATCCTTATAATTTCTGATACCATAAAAGGAAGAATAAAGAGTAACATCACCCTATGTTGAGCAACTTTTTTAACTCTTCGTCTAATAAAAATAGCAATTGGAAAGCCAATAAAAAAAGCAAAAATCACAGAAATTGATGAATGCATCATTGATGACAAAAAATTTTCTAACCTTGATGAGAAAAAGAAGTTTTCATAGGAAAACAAGGTAAAGGCAGGCTCCATCCAAAACATTGTTCTCTCAAAAACGCTCCAAACAACTGTTAAAGCTAGAGGAATAACAAAAAAAACTATCATAAACATGATAGGTATTTTAAATAAAAAATTACTTTTAGGATTCATGAAATAACCAAAAAATTACAACCCTGCAAAAGAGAGTTGTAATTGTTATATAGATTTAAGCAGCTTGTACTTTTGCCCACCAGTCTTGATAAGCTCTAAGCTCTTTAGGATATAAATTCTGCCATGAATTTCCTTTTACAGCCATTCTGTCAGCTTTATTCTTAAGTCTTTCTGCAATATTGGCTTTTGTTTTAGCATCAAAATCACTTGGGTTTGCATCAACATATTCATTAACCCCAGTCATTTGAGGAGTAAAACCTAAATTAGCCAGAGTTCTAGCACCAAACCAAGGAGACAGATATAAATCCATTAATTTATAAAAGTTTTCTTCTTGCCCTCTTTGCTTGCCACCCTTAGTTAACATCCATACATTGTTCCATGTTTGATGACCTTCCTTCATAGTGCCATAGTGAATATCTGCACCCTTCTTAGCTGCTATTACTGCAATCGGCTCCCAACATGATGAAACAAGAACTTCTTCACTTGCTAACAAATCAACTCCATTTCCAAAACCATCCCAAAAAGTTCTAAACTGACCTTTCTTTTTCATATCTATAAGAAATTGGCACACACCTTTAACTTCAGACTTACTCATATCAGAAGGGTTAACTATATCCTGTTTACCAGATTCCTTCAGATAAACAGCGGTTGTGGTTAAAGTAGGGCCAGAGTCATTTTGCATAGCAGCATACCCTTTAAATTGACTATCAAACAACGCATCCCAGGTGTCTATATCTCCACCTACCTTTGATTTATTATAAGCCATAGAATCAGCATTTGATATATAAGGAACACCAACTATTTCACCCTTACGATTTCTAATAGTATTTGCTGCAACATTTCCTTCTTTATAAGCAGGAATTAAATTTTTCCAGTTTTTAATCCTTGAAACATCTAATGGTACAATAGCCTTGTTGTCTGACATGGCATCTTCTTGACCACCACCATTATCAGTAATGGCATCATATAATTTTTGACCATCTCCAACAAAAAACTTTTGAATAGCCTGGTCAGCAGAGCCACTCTTTGCAGAATATACTAAAGGTACACCAGCTTGCTTACCCATTTCATCCCATGTTTTCGTTACCTTAGCCACTCCAATAGTCCAAATTTTAAGTGGATCTGCAGCCATTGCTTCCATAATAAATGATTGACTCATTGATGCAGAAGCTGCAACTAAAGCACTATTTTTAAGAAACTTACGTCTGGTAGTTTTTAACATTGTAACACCTTTCCTATAATTAATAATAAAGCCAAATGCATTATTTAATGAATGTAAATAAAAATAGTTATATAATTTTATGATTAAATCAAGGCGTTAATGAGAAGATTTTTAAAATGATAGATTTATTCATTGAACAAATAATGAAAGAGCCCGACAAAGATACAATCTTAAAAACAAAATTAGAGATTATTGACTGGATTGGTTATGCACTTGCAGGAACAAAAACAAAGCAAGCAACACCTTTCTGTAAATTACAACAGTCTCTTCCTGAAGGTCATTCACTTAATTTATTTGGTAAAAGAAAATTAAATGTATTTGATAGCGCCTTCATCAATGCTTCTGTTGGGAATATTTTAGAGCTTGATGACGTCCATAGAACTTCAATTATTCATCCAGGTGATACAGTTATTCCAGCTGCAATAGCAACATCTTCCTTGGTAGATATAGACATACTTAATTTTTTAAAAGCAATAGTAATAGGATATGAAACGTCTATAAGAATGGGAATATGTATGGGAGAAAATCACTATAAAATTTTTTACTCAAGTGCTACATGTGGAGTTTTTGGAGCAGCTGCAGCCTCTAGCTATATTTTAAATTTTAAAAATAATTCAGAATCTATATATCATAAAATCAATACTTCAATTCAGCTATCTACAATGGCTTCATCTGGCGTATGGCAATGCAGAAAAGGAAATGGAGAAGCAAAACAATACGCCCTTGCAAACGCATCTAAGTCAGGGGTTACATCTGCATTCCTTGCTCAAAATGGTGCCCAAACACCTCTAGATATGATTGAAGGTGAATTAGGTTTTTTAAAAGGGTATAAAGATCATATTGATTACAAAGAATTAATAAAAGTTAATAACAAACTCCTTATCAATGATGTTTCAAACAAACCATGGCCTGCCTGTAGGCACAGCCATCCAGTAATAGGTGTCTCATTAGATCTTAAAAAAGAATTATTAAAAAACAATATACAAATAAGTCAAATATCTGAAATAGTTATAGAGACCTATAAAACTGCTATTGATTTTTGTGATAAAATTAAACCCAAAAATGATATTGAAGGGAAATTTTCTTTACAACATTGTTGTGCGATATCACTTAATTATGGAGACATTTTGGAAGATTATTTCAAAGAAAATATTCTAAATGACATAGAAATTTCAGAAATTAGAGAGAAAGTAATAATAAAAAATAATTCAGAAATGACTGATAATTTTCCAAATAATTACTCAGCATCTTTATTGATCAAACTTAAAGATGGATCTATTCTTAAGAAAACAAACCTTAACGCAAAAGGTGATCCTGAAAACCCAATGACAGAAAAAGAAATATGTGACAAAACTTTTAATTTAATAAATAGTAACTTTAATGGTTTAGAAAATATAGACTTATTAATTAAAAATATTATCAGCAATGAAGGAGACAGCTTGGAAAAGAAGCTTAATTGGTTTGATGATTTACAAAAGTTAATAAATAAAGGGACTAAAAAATGTTAAAAAATGCTATTGATTTTTCTCAATTAAACCTTGAAGAAGGTTGGGAGCTAGCACCAGGAGCTGGGCCAGGCATTGAAATGAAAATGCTATCAGGCAAATTAGATGAGGTTAATAAAATAGGTGTTAGGACACGTTTAATTAGATTTAAACCTGGTTCATTTAATACTGAAGTATTTGTTCATGATTACTGGGAAGAAGTATACATGATATCAGGATCTATTACCTTAGGTAACGACAAGCCAGGGAATCCTAAAATCACGACCCAAAGTCCTGCCTACGCGTGCAGACCTCCTGGAACAAACCATGGACCATTCAGATCTGACGAAGGATGCATGTTTTTGGAGATTCAATACTATTACAATAATTAAAATACATGAAAATTGATTATAAAGACCTTCTAGACAAAAAATTATCGATCAATAGTTATATGTGGCCAAATGAGATAAAACCATATGAATTTATTGAAACTATTGTTAAATCAGGTATTAAAAATGTTGGTTTACATACTGATTTTATTGAAAGTTATGGCGTAAATAAGTTAAGACAAGATCTAAATTTAAATAAAATAAACGTGACTAGCGTTAACTCAGTAGGTTACTTTACTGATCCATTTTACTCAAATCAAAATGAAAAAATATTAAACTACGGAAAAATTTTAAACCCAGATTTAATTTGTGTTATTACCGGGGGTATTCTTGGCGGACCCAATCCAATAAGTCAGGAATTCAAACAAATAAACAATTACCTAGATATAAAAACTATCAGAGAAGAGACTTTAGTTAAATTTAAAACTCTGATGTCTCAAGCAGAAAAGTTCAAATTGCATTTAGGTCTAGAGCCTATAGGGAGTTGGGAAATACTCAAAAAAGGCCATTTCAATTCAATTGCGAGTTGCCAAAAATTAATAAAGAATAGTAATCATAAACTTATTATTGACCTTTATCACAGTTTTGAAGATTTAGATTTGGAAAGATTTTTAAAAAAATCACCTCACCTTGGTTTACTTCAATTTTCAAATATTCGTTTTGATAAAAACTTTAGACCAGTAGGAAGGAAAACAATAAATGATGAAAATAATATGGAAAATATTGATATTGCAAAATACTTAAAAATATTATTCAACAGGAAAGATAATTTAAAAATTGAGCTTGAAATTTTCCAGACAGATTTTACGGAAAACCCACAAAACATTATTTTGAATATAAAAAAAGAATTATTAAATATTTTGTAGATCATTCATTTGTTTAAAAAATTTAAAGGTAAACCCTTTCTGTCCCAATCAACCTCTAACAGGTTCCCTTCATAAGATGCAGTAACATAAGCCTTTTTTAAATTATTTGAACCAAAACATATATTAGTAATGTAAGGATCTTCAAATTTAATAAATTCTAACAGCTCACCAGCAGGACTTATAACCGAAATACCCCCATTTATAAGAGTTGCAACACAAACGTTACCGTTATTTTCCAAAGCTAGCGAGTCAAATCTCTTAATCCCCCCTTCTTTGTTTAATAAACGACCACCATTAATAGATTCAGGAAATGATAATTTCTTAACTTCTCCCTCTCCTATTATTTCATAGCTGTAGAGTTTTCCACCCTCGGTCTCAGCAACATATAAAATATTTTCATCAGGTGATAAACCTATTCCATTTGGTGTCATAAATGGGTGGATTACTTCTTTTATCATTGATCCATCTGCTTTAGCCCAGTAAATGCCACCTCTATCCATAGTCCTATTTCTAGCTTTACCTAAGTCAGTAAACCAAAAATTACCCTCTTTATCAAAAACAATATCATTAGGGCCTTTTAAAGAAATCCCATCACATTCACTGTAAAGTGTATAAAATTCACCAGTTGCTATATTTACCTTCTGAATTTTTCCTCCTATATACGAAGAACTCTCAAGAATAGGCCTCATTCCTTTTTTATTAGATGAAATCTCCCACTCAAATCCACCATTATTACAGACATAGCAAAACCCATCTGGGCCTATAGCAGCACCATTTGGCCCTCCACCTAGATTAGCTACCACATTTATCTCTCCAGATGGCAAAACTCTACTAAGAGTACCCCTTGCTATTTCGACTAATATTATTGAGCCATCATCCATCCAGATAGGACCTTCAGGAAATTTTAAACCTTTAGCAATTACTTTGTAATCTTTTGTGAGTATGTTCATTAAAATCCCCTAACTCATATTTTTGAATGTCTTATTTGAGGTATTGTCCAAAATAATACAGCACCGCAAAATGTAAATATGCTACATAAAAAGAAACCAAAATTATAACCACCAGTCAAATCAAAAAGAAACCCTGCTAAAAAGGCCCCAGTAGCAGCCCCTATTCCCTGACCTAAGTTTGTTGCACCATATATAGAGGCCAAGCCTTTACCTGCAAAAATTTCAGCCATTAATGTTGTAATAATGGGACCACGCGCACCTGCAGATAGTCCAAAACCAATTATAAATAATATTAAAAAGATAATAGAAGAGTAAAATTGCATTAAAGCTAAACTAAAAATTGCCATAAAGCTCAAAGCATAACTAGCAGTGGCAACAAGATGTCTTGGGTATCGATCAGCAGCTAATCCTGTCAAAACCATACCTATAAAGTTTAAAATTCCTGCAATTCCAAATGAAAAAGCAGCTTCAACTTCAGAAAACCCAACAAAAACTAAATAAGCAACAACATGAAGAGAAATGCCAAAAATACCTATTGCTGTAAAACAAAATATAAAGAAAAAACCCCAAAATGTTTTTGTAAAAATTGCTTCTTTTAAAGAAATTCCACCAATAGCTTTTCCGTTATTAGTTTTTCTTGGATTATCTTTTGATCCACTTGATATTTTTTTCCATGGAAGGAATGTGGCGATAACTAATAAAACCATGAAAACATATGAAATATATCTGTATGAAGCTTGCCATCCAAATTGATCAATAGAAATTTGGGATAATGGAGCCATTATAAGAATACCTAAGCCCTGACCAGCATAGGCTATAGATAAGGCCGTACCTAAATTTTTATCGAACCACCTGGACACTAAACTCTGAGCGGGTATCACACCAACCATTGAAGCACCTAAACCGCCTAAAATACCTAAAAAGGCATAAAATTGCCAAATAGATGACAAACTATCTAACAATCCATAAGCTATAGATAAAAGGCCTAAACCAACCATATAATTAAACCTAGGGCCATATTTATCAAAGGATAAACCAGATAATAATGACCCTATACCTAAAAAGACCATATAAATTGAATAAATTGAAGATACAGAAGCTCTATCCCAGGAAAAATGAGAACTTAGCGGTAATAAAAAAACAGCAAAAGTTTCACCTGAACCTCGACTAATTGAAGTCAGGGTTAAGCAATAGAAGAGAATAAATAAAGAAAATAATGATGCTATAAAATAAAAAAATAAATTTCTCATTTCAAATATTTGACCTATTTAATTTGTTTTCCAGTATCTAAAAAATTGTTACAACTAAACTTTAATTTAAAAAAAAATATATAAATGTATCAAAAGACCAATTCAGAAATCGAAAATAAAATACAAAATATCTTAGAAGGTGAATATGAGATATCAGTTCTTGGCACTAATGGAAAGGACAACTTCCCTTTCCTCTCTAAAACTATTCCCATGTATAAAAATAAACGATTATATATTTTAATAAGCGACCTTAGCGAGCATACAAAAAACATTGTTGAAAATCATAAAGTTAGCATTTATTTTTCACTTAGAGAGTTAAACAAAACCAAATCTAACAATCCAAGGTTAACTATTAACGGAATAATACAAAAGCTTACCTTAAAAAAAGAAAGTCAAGAATTTAGTGATCTTTTAAAATCATATCAAAAAATTGAAAGTGGAAGCAAAATGTGGGGAATGTTTAATGATTTCAACTTCTACAGTATAGAACCACTAAGAGCCATATATATTGAAGGCTTTGGCAAGGCTTATCAAAAAAATTACAGAAAATAAAATTATCTTTATACAAACATTAAAACCATGCCTAAACCAAAGGCTAAAAGCCTAAAAAAGATTAAACTTTTAGTAATCAATGCATAGGATAACATTACTAAACTTATAGCAACCTTTACAAATGCTATAATTGCATACAAAGATTCAGTATCTAGCTTAATTATTTCATCGTTTGCTATCATTGCTAATGGAATGAAGTAAAGTCCAATACCTAAACTCATTGAGGTAATGGAAACTTTAAGCCAGTTTTCAGAAACCATTCCTGAAGCTATAAAAACAGTTCCACAAACAGGTGGAGTTATTGTTGATAATAAAGCAAACCAAAACACAAATAAATGAACTTGAAGAAGCTCTAAACCCATATCTACCAGTGCTGGCCCTGCAACAGACACACAGATCACATAAGCAGCAGTAGTAGGGACTTCCATTCCTAATAATAAACAAGCAAGTCCAGTTAAGATAAGAGCTGGCCAAATACTATTTCCTGAAAGGGATATAATTAATGACGTTAGTTTTACGCCTAAACCAGTCAATGATAACACGCCAATTATAATCGATGCACAAATTATAATTGATCCTATTAATGAAATCTGTTTTCCAGAGGAAATACAAGCTTCATAAAAACGATTTATACCTAATTTAAAATTAAAAAAATCTCCAATATTAAAGAATAGTAGTAAAAAAGCTGACAAAATAGAAATTGAAGCAGCATATTGAGGAGTAAAACCAAGATACATAAGAAGTAGTAATATAAAAAATGGGATTAAAAAAAAGAGAGAGGTAATAAATACTATTCTTATATTTGGTAAATTATGACTTTCTATAGGTTTTAAATTATATATTCTACAGTAAAAATTTATCCCAACCCAAACTGTAAAAAAGAATAATAAAGCTGGCAACAAAGCCGCAATAATTATTTTATCATAAGGCACACCTGTCAATTCAACCATTACAAATGCACCTGCGCCCATCAAAGGTGGCATAATTTGTCCTCCCGAAGATGCTACCGCCTCTACTGCAGCAGCCAACCTTTTAGGATAATTTAACTTAATCATTGCTGGTAAAGTTACCATTCCAGTAGATGCAACATTAGCAGATGCTGAACCTGAAATTGATCCAAATAATGCTGAAGAAATTACAGAAACCTTAGCAGCTCCTCCTCTCAGTTTTCCTGCAAACGCAGTTGCAATATTCATAAAACCTGAGCCCGCTTCTCCAGAATTCAAAAAAGAACCAAATATAACAAAAATGGATACAATCGAGACCGAAACTCCTGTTAAAGGTCCCCATAGACCGCCTTCAGCAATAGTAAGTGTTCCAAAAAAACTATTGATGGGTAAGCCAGGATGCCCAAACTCACCCGGCACATAATTTCCAAAAACTCCATATAAAATTGCTAAAAAGCTTACAGTAGGTAATGGCCAACCCACTGACCTTCTTGCAGCTTCTAATACTATGAAGATTAATATTAAAGAAATTACAAGTTGAAATTTATTTTCTATAAAACCGTATTGATCCATTAACTCATTTGAAAAAATAGCAATGTATAAACACGAGAATATTCCAACTAAAACTATCGTAATATTTATGATGAGGTGTAGATTTGTATTTTGATTATATAAGAAAATCCAGGGTAAAATCAAAGCTAGATGTAAAGGTCTCGAAATTAGATTGGGAACTAATCCAGAAAATATAAGAAAAATGTGGAATGCAATGGATATAAAGCCAAAAACAATCCACATTTTATAGTAAGATTTCATAAATTATTTATGATGATCAGCTAATTTAACACCTATCTCTTCATAATATTTTATAGCACCAGAGTGAATTTTTGTTGACACATTAGATAACATATCGGTAGTCACACCATTCCACCATTTTGCAGCTTCACCCAACTTACCTTTATTGCCCCAGAAAGCTTTAGTTAAATTATAAGCAACCTCTTCACTCATGTTTGTTGTTCCATAAGCAACAACTGGCAAAGATGTGGTTGAAATATCACTATTTTGACCAGCATATGTACCAGCAGGTATTATTAACTTAGTCCTTTTAGATGATTTTATTTGCTCTTCACTCAAGGAAATAACATTTACACCTGTAGATGCAGCCGCTTCAATTACGTTTGGAGCTGGATATGACCCAGCTGTAACAAAACCATCAATTTGGCCATTTTTTAATGCAGGAACAGCATTAGAAAGTTCTACTTGGGCCAATTTAACTTTTCCTTCTAAACCAAATAATTTAATATACTTAGCTCCTTCCTTAGCACCAAAAGAGCCCTTTCCTAACAGAATAGTCTTACCTGACATATCAGAAAAAGCATTCACACCAGATTTCTTTGACATTACAAAGTGCATTGTTAATGAAGGGATAGGAAATAAAGCCCTTATATTCTTATAGTTTGGGTTACCTTTTCCTTTAAACATGGCTTTTTCTTCTATAGCCAATTTTACTAAAACTGGAGGAGTAGTAAATACATAGTTGCCTGTTCTTGCTGCAACCTCTCTAACGTTTTGGACAGAGCCTTGACTTTCTTCGATTGTAAGTATCATGCCTCCATTTGTAGATTTTTTGATTGTATCAGCAATCTGAACACCCATCTGATAATAAGAAGAAGTTGACTTAGCTGACTTGTAAGTAATTCTAGTTTCTGCAAAAGATTGACTAATACCAAACAGAGATAAAAGTGATATAGTCAATATATTTTTGATTTTCATCCAAAGCCTCCTAAAGATTGAATTTATAAAATTATTATAATAAGTTTATTACAAAACTTACATCTAGATTAAAGATTAATAACTTGGACAATTTTTTTAAAAATTTCAACTCATCATTAATAATGATTGAAGAAAAAATTAACTTTTTGTTTACTTTGGTCGAAATTGTTTTGGGGTTAATAGCCCTATTGCTAATAATCTGGGTTTATGGTTTTGTTAGACGAAATCTAGGATTAGATAGACAAACAAAAGAATTAAAAAAGATAAGAGAAATAATTGAAGAAAAATTTAAAAATTAATTAAAAAGGAAATCTAGAATTAGAACTATTTTGCCTGTAAATTTTAAATTGTTTATCTTTAGCAATTGGCAAGCAAGTAAATTGAGGCGCTGTCAAGCCAACCTCTCTCATTTCACTAGCGGCGTTTTGAGACTCAGAAAAACATTTGGCTGCTGTTTTGTAACGCAAGCCACTATCAATAACATCTCCACCCAAAACCCAAATTAATAAAAATTCCATAATAATTCCAAGAAAATGGTTAGGACAATTAATGTCCTAACCCAAATAAAACTAAGCTGATTTAAGAGTAATCTGTCTAGGCTTTCTTTCTTCTGGAATCTCCCTTAACAAAGAAATTGTAAGCAACCCATTAGAGAGCTTAGCATCCTTGACATCAACATACTGTTCTAATCTAAATTTTTGTTCAAATGATCTCTTAGCTATACCTTTATAAAGATATTGGAGTTTGTCATTTTGAACTTCAGTTCCACCATTTCCTTTGATAGTTAAAACTCCATCATGAACATCAATAGAAATATCATCCTTATTAAAGCCAGATAAAGCTAAGGTTATCTCATATTCATCTTCAGAAATTCTGAGTATGTCATGAGCTGGAAATGAGTTTTGTTTTTGGGTTGAAATCGTCTCTAGTTCATTAAATAAATTGTCAAAACCTACAAAAGAACGTAAAGCTAAAGTTGGTAATATAGTCATTTTAATCTCCTTTTAAAGCGAGTTTATTAAACATCCCATTATGGCGATGTTATTTTGTTAAATGTAACCCATTATGGCGTTACAATATGTATTTGGTATTGATTTAAAAAAAATCAAGAACTAATATAAAAAAAAATCGAGGAGACAATTTTGAGTAATAACAGGGTTTTAGACACAGTTATAGTTGGAGCAGGTTTTGCTGGAATGTATTCTCTTCATAAACAATTATCTGATGGCTTTAATGCAGAAATATTTGAAAAAGCAGATGATGTAGGTGGTACTTGGTATTGGAATAAATACCCGGGTGCAAGATGTGACATTGAAAGTATGGATTATTCGTATTCTTTTTCAGAAGAATTACAACAAGAATGGAATTGGAAAGAAAAATATGGAACTCAACCTGAATTATTAAAGTATGCTCGTTTTGTTTCTAAGAAATTTAACTTAAGAGAAAAAATTAACTTTAAAACAACAATTATTAAAGCAAGCTTTATTAACAAAAAATGGAAAATTGAAACTGATAATAATATAATAATTGAATGTAAATATCTAGTTTTAGCTACTGGTAATCTATCCACACCAAATACTCCAAAAATTAAAGGGATATCTAATTTCAAAGGAAAAATTTATCATACTGGTGCTTGGCCAAAAGAAATGCCTGTTTTCAAGGATAGAAAAGTTGGTATTATTGGAACAGGTTCATCTGGGGTACAGTCAATTCCAATAATTTCAGAAACTGCTGAGAAATTATTTGTCTTTCAAAGAACTGCAAACTTTAGTTTACCAGCAAGACATCAAAAACTACCAGAAGACAAAAGGGAAAATTACAAAAAAGATTACAAAAAATATCGTGATCTAGCTAAAAATTCATCTTTTGGTATTGCAAAATACCAACCCCCTACAAAATCTGCATTTGATGTAAGTGATGATGAAAGAAATGATATTTATGAAAGAGCTTGGCGTGAAGGTGGTCAAGCAATGTTATTTGCATTCACTGATTTATTAACAAACGAAGAAGCTAACAAAACTGCTGCTGATTTTGTAAGAAATAAAATTAAGAAAATAGTAAGGGACAAAGAAACAGCAGAAAAATTGTGTCCCAATGATCATCCTATTGGGACAAAAAGATTATGTTTAGATAGTAATTATTTCGAAACTTATAATAAAGAAAATGTATCTCTTATAGACATTTCAAATCATCCAATTCAAGAAATAACTGACAATGGCTTAATTACTAATAATATTGAATATTCATTTGACGACCTTGTTTTTGCTACAGGCTTTGATGCCATGACAGGTGCTGTTAATGCAATAGAAATTTTAAATGAAAAAAATATTAGTCTAAAGTCTATTTGGTCCAATGGTCCAAAGACATATTTAGGAATTATGGTATCTGAGTTTCCAAATTTATTTATGATTACGGGTCCGCAGAGCCCAGGTGTAAAAAGCCAAATGATTTTATCCATCGAGCAACATGTAGATTTTATTCATAACCTAATAATACATAAAAGAAACAATAAATATTATCAGGTTAATGCTAATAAAAATAAACAAGAAGAATGGGTCAATCATAATAACGAAGTAGCTAATGCTACTTTATATCCTTTGGCACACTCTTGGTATAACGGTGACAATATTGCTGGAAAAACTAGAAACTTTATGCCTTATGTTGGAGGTGTTGCAAATTACAAAAATATTTGTGATGAAAAAATAAAAAATAATTATGAAGGCTTTGAATTTTCATAACTTAGTTTGATTGGATATTTAAATGGAAATTTCAAGAATTGAAATAAATACGTATAAAGTTCCCTTATCTGAACCAGTAGAGGCCTTTGCAGCTGGTGTAATGAGGGCTTTTGATTTAGTTGTTTGTGAAATTTTTAATGATAATAATGATAGAGGTATAGGATATATAACTGTTCATGAAAATCAGGGATTGGCTATAGCTTCTATAATAAAAAACAGCTTTGTTCCTCTTTTAATTAAAAAAGATCCACGCTTAATAGAATTACATTGGAAAAATATGTGGAAAGCAACACATTATGCTGGAAGAGGAGCACCAGTAAGTTTTGCAATTGCAGCAGTTGATGTTGCTTTATGGGACCTAAAAGGTAACCTACTTAAAGAACCTCTCTGGAGGATATTAGGTGGTCATGATAAAAATGTCTTAGCTTATGCTGGTAATATTGATCTAAATTTTACAATTGATAAATTATTAGATGGAGCCTCAAAATCACTTAATGATGGTTTTAGATCTATTAAAATGAGACTTGGCAAAGAGTTTTTATCAGAGGACCTAAAAAGACTAGATGCTATGAAAAATCACTTACCTGATAATGTTAGGTTAATGGCTGATGCTAATGAAGCGTGGAGAATAGATCAAGCTGTTCATGCATTCAAAGAAATTGAAAAATTTAATTTAGTTTGGCTAGAAGAACCAATCAAGCCTGATGATTTTAATGGTTATGCTTTTTTAAGGTCTTTAGGCAAAATCCCTATAGCTGCTGGTGAAAATCTTCACACTCTAGCAGAAGTTAATAGCCTTATTAACGTCAATGGTGTTGATTTTCTAGAGCCTGACCTTACCACTTGTGGTGGAATTACACCCTTTATGAAAATTGCAAAATTAGCTGAAATTAATAACTTACCCATTTGTTCACATGGGGTTCATGAACTACACGTTCATTTATTAGCTTCATGCCCTAATGCATCTTATCTAGAGTTTCACGCTTGGAGAATTGATGAATTTATTGAAAATCCACTAAAAGTTGATAACGGTTATACAATCGCTCCTGAATTGCCTGGTCATGGAATTAACTTTGATTTTGACAAATTAAATCAGTTTTTAATAGATTAATATCTGAACCTTATCATTAAATTTATGAAAGTATTAATGTGAACGATCAAGAAAAAATTAGAGATATTGGTTCTTCAATGCTTGCAGAAGCCGCAAAAACAGCAGAACAAGAGTTTGGTTCATTCTATTTGTCAAGATTTTTAGGTTTCAAAATCACATATAAAAATGATAACTGTTTTGTGAATTTCAGATCTAAATTACCTATGTTTAACCCACAAGGAACCCTTCATGGAGGTATAATTGCTACTGCTATGGATGTATCAATGGGACACTTACTTCATTACACAACTGGATCTGGAGCAACATTGGAAATGAATGTCAAATATCTCTTACCGATAAAAGAAGAAGATGTGGTTTGTAAAGGAAGTTATCTGAAACAAGGAAAAACTATAGAGTTCCTTCAATCTCATATGTATAGATCAGATGGAAAATTAGCAGCTTACGCCAGTGCAACTTGGATACCTTTAAATAAAAACAGCTAAGATTTTAAATTTCTCATATTACAATACTCTACAGCCGTCATGTTAAAGTACTCTATATTTTCGTAGTCCAATTTTATAGGCTCAGGGTCAACAATATCAACATCTAAGCCTCGACTAATTGCAATCCTTAGTGCAATTGATGTAATGTTTACGCTAAACGAGGTGCCCATAAAAATTATTTTGCTAGCATTTTTCATCCAGTTTTCGGCTTCTGTAATACGATATAAGTCAGTATACATTTCATCAAATAATAAAACATAAGGCTTTAAGGATTTTCCTCGTTTTGGGACTGGAATATTATTTATTAACTGGATATTAAATTTTTTTAATAATTTATTTTTGAGAATAATATTGTCTAAGCTATCTTCAATATTAATTTCATTCCATTCTGCGTCAAATGGAACTTGATATTTCATTTCATCATCGTAATAAACTACTTTATCAAGTCTACCATGTATAGATATATAGTCTTTGTTTCCAGCTTTACCATCTAGACCATCAATGTTTTGAGTTATTAGCATTTTATCAGACAACCAATAATGTGCTGGATTAGGTTTTACTGATCTGTATGAAGCAAATCTTTTAAAATACCATAACAGGAAATCGCCAGGATTATTTTCATACATTGACCTTGTCGCCATCTCCTGTGGAGTATAGTTTTTACTTCCAATAGTCCAAAACCCATCATTGCCTCTAAATGTAGGAATTCCACTACTTGCACTTACTCCAGCACCGGTAATATATAATTCATTACTCAACATCAACTCTCTAAAAAAGAAAAAAATAATTAATGTTACGCTAATCAAAAAAAATTATTACATCAACATTATAAATAAAGGAAAAAATTAACTAGGATTCTATAAATAAAATTAATGAAATAAAAAGAATGTTTTAATAAACATGTAAGAGAAAGAATTTTATAAATTCTACAAATAATCAAATTAAGATAAAAATTATTATATAATTTTAGTCGCTTAACTCTTTGTGTTGAAATTAATAAATTAAAAGTTATTTTAATTAAAAATTACAAATTATAATAATTAAATGTAAAAGAGTGTTTATTTAATAGAAGGGATAAAATTTTGTCGGTAATAATTTCTGTCGAAAATTTAGTTAAAGTTTACGGCAATGAATTTCCAGCAGTAAAAAATTTAAACCTTAATATTAATAAAGGTGAAATCATTGCTCTTTTGGGACCTAACGGGGCAGGTAAAACCACTCTTATCTCAACCATATGCGGACTAGCTTCAATCACTTCAGGGACAATAAAAGTTAATAATTTAGACGTTATAAAAGACTATAGAAAAACAAGAGAAATCATTGGCTTGGTACCCCAAGAATTAGCCTTAGAACCTTTTGAAAAAGTTATGAATGCTGTTAGGTTTTCAAGAAGGTTGTTTGGCAAAAAAGATGATAATGTCTATTTAGATAAGCTTCTAACCAAATTACAACTTTTTGAAAAGAAAAATAATATTATTAAATCACTCTCTGGTGGTATGAAACGTAGAGTAATGATAGCTAAAGCCTTGAGCCATAATCCACAAATATTGTTTTTGGATGAGCCTACTGCGGGCGTAGATGTAGAACTCAGAAAGGATATGTGGAATATTATTAAAGAGCTCAAAGCCGAAGGTGTGACAATCATTTTGACAACTCACTACATTGAAGAAGCCGAAATGATTGCGGATAGGATAGGTATTATAAACAAAGGTGAATTATTACTAGTAGAAGAAAAAAATAAACTAATTAAGCGAATGAGTGTTAAAACACTAAAAATCAAACTTAAAAAAACACTCACACAGATACCTAAAAAACTAAATAAATATAACTTGAAATTAATAGATGAAGGTAACTCTTTCCACTATTTTTATAATACAAGCAAAGAAAAGACTGGTATCACCTCCCTTCTTTATGACATGAATGAAATTGGCATAAATTTGTTTGATATACAAACTGAAGAAACATCATTAGAAGAAATTTTTGTTAAAATTATTAAGGATTAATATATGAACCTTAGAGGAATAAGAGCTATCTATATTTATGAAATGAATAGATCTTTTAGAACTTTAATCCAAAGTCTTGTTTCACCTGTGCTATCTACCATACTTTATTTTATTGTTTTTGGAGCTGCCATTGGCTCTAGAATGGAAAATATTAGTAATGTCTCATATGGAGAGTTCATTGTACCAGGGCTAATAATGCTAACTGTACAAATGCAAAGTGTAAACAATGCATCTTTTGGAATTTATTTTCCTAAATTCATTGGAACCACTTACGAACTTCTATCTGCTCCATTATCTTTTGTAGAAATAGTAATTGGTTATGTAGGAGCCGCAACAACGAAGGCATTTTCTATTGGGTTAATTATATTAGCCACCTCTTATTTATTTGTTAATATAGAAATAATGCATCCTTTTTTTATGATTTTCTTCTTATTATTAACTTGTATAACATTTAGTTTGCTTGGGTTTATTATTGGTATAGTTTCAGATAATTTTGAACAACTAAATATAGTTCCAATGCTGATTATTACTCCTCTTGTTTTTTTAGGTGGTAGTTTTTATACTATCGATATGTTGCCAGTATTTTGGCAAAACTTTGCATTATTGAACCCAATTGTATATCTTATTTCTGGTTTTAGATGGGCTTTTTTTGGTATTGGAGACGTACCCATAATAACAAGTGTAATTTTTATATTATTATTTACCTCTTCTTGTGTTGGGGTAATTTGGTATATTTTCAAAACTGGTTATAGAATTAAAAATTAAGTATTTTGGACTATCAAATTTTAAAATAAGTAGGAGAATTTTGTAATGAAATTATATAATTTTACACCTGCAGCTAATGCCCTCCGCGTAGAAATGTTCTTAAACGAAAAAAGCATTAACCTTGAAACAATACAAGTCAATGTGCGAGAGGATGAATTATTCAAAGAACCTTATAAATCGATGAATCCTTTTAATTGTGTACCTTTTTTAGAATTAGAAGATGGCACTATTATTACTGAGACAATTTCGATCTGTCGTTATATAGAAGAAAAACATCCAGATCCTGTTTTATTTGGAAGTAATGCTAAAGAAAGAGCTTTAATAGATATGTGGAACAGAAGAATCGAACTTGATGGATTTTTACCCCTTTTGCATTCAGTTAGGAACAAAACTTCCTTTTTTAAAGGTAAGGTCATTCCTGGAACAAGAAATGAAATCTGCCAATCACCTGAAATAGTTACTCGAGGTATTGAAATGTTTAAGGTTTTGTTAGACAGAATTGATCCTCATTTGTCTAAAAATAAATTTATATCAGGTGATAGTTTATCTATAGCAGACATAACTGGCCATTTTATGTTTAATTTATCAAAAATACTTAAAATAGATCTTGTTGAAGAATATGAAAATGCTTCAAGATGGAAATTAGAACTTGAAAATAGACCATCAAATCCAATAAATAATCTAATTTAACTGATAAGATTAGTAGAGATTAATTATACCTTGAATAAACAAGAAAAAAAATTAGCTATAGTTACAGGAGCTGCCAGAGGAATTGGATTAGCTACAGCTTTTTTATTCAATGAGAATGGGTATAAGGTCGCAGTCGTAGATAATGATAAGAAAGAAATTGATAATTTATCTTTAGAAAATAATGACATAAAAAAATTTTGCTATGATATTTCCAATAATGATCATTTAGAAGAAATGTATAAGAATATATTAAATTGGCATAGTCGAATAGATGTATTGGTAAATAATGCAGGTGTAGCCGATTTTGGTAATATTGAAGAAACCAACTTCAAAAGGTGGAATGAAGTTATGAAAACTAATTTAAATGGTGTTTTTTTGTGTTCACAAAAAGCTATCGCACATTTAAAAAAAACAAAAGGAAACATAATTAATATTGCGTCTATTTCTGGTTTGCGTGCCTCAACACTGAGAGTAGCCTATGGCACATCTAAAGCTGCTGTAATTCAATTAACCAAGCAACAAGCCGCTGAATTAGGTGAATATGGTATAAGAGTTAATTGTATCGCACCAGGTCCAGTGAAAACAAAACTAGCAATGGCAGTACACACTGAAGATATAATAGAAGCATACCATGATGCAATTCCACTCAACAGGTACGGTACAGAACAAGAAATCGCTAATGGTATTTATTTTTTAGCTTCCGAAAAGGCATCTTATATAACAGGTCAAATATTGGCTGTTGATGGAGGATTTGAAGCAACAGGAGTTGGGCTTCCATCTCTGAGAAAATAATGAATAATGAAAAAAATTAATTCTCTAGTAACTAGCATAATTCTAATATTATCCCTATCAAGCAAATCTCATAGCTTTACTAACAATGATGAATTTATAAATTTTAAAAAAAGTAATGAGATTTTTTGCAAAAAATTAAATTCACCTATTTTAGGTAATATAGAAAAAAATTGGAAATTAGAGAAAAAAAACAAATATTTGCAATTATTTATAAATCAAATGGATGGCCAAATATTACAAATAAGATCTTTGATTAGATCAAATCAAATCACAAAAAATATATTTACCTATTTTAAAAAACCAAAAATTCCGTTTGCAGAAATTAGATCTGATAAAAATTGTAATATACAAAGTATAAGGAAGATTATTTATAATAATAAACTAATACCTCAAGAGATACACTCTATAAACACTTCAAAATACAAGATAAAAAGTATCAAATATTTAAACCCAAAATTACCTATGTTTGATACTGATAGTAACAAAAATATAATAGCTTTGATTGATACCGGTATTAATTATAATTTAAAAATATTACAACCAAATATTGCTATTAAAGATAAGAAAATTATAGGTTTTGATTTTTGGGATAATGATGACAAACCTTTTGATAGTGACCCAAGACAAAGTCCCTTTTATCCAAGACATCATGGTACTACAGTATTTAGTATTTTAGCTAAAGATGCACCGAATTCTTTTATTGCTCCATATAGGTTTCCAGCTTTAAATATGTGCAAATTTAAAGAATTAGTTGAGCACATAGCTAAAAATTCAATTAGACTAGTTAATTTATCAATGGGATCCTCTAAATTAGAGGATTGGAAGTGTTTTGAAAAAATAGCAAAAGAAAAGATGAATATTATTTTTGTAGTCTCTGCAGGCAATAATGGATTTAATATTGATCAAAACCCTATTTATCCAGCTTCACTAGATTTAAAAAATATCCTAACAGTTACTTCTTCTGACCAAAGTGGACGTTTAGGACGTGGTTCAAATTATGGAAAAAAATCAGTTGATTTCTTAGTTCCTGCTGAACGCTTAGAAGTAATTGATCATAGAGGTGTTAAAACTTTTACTGGAGGTACAAGTTATGCTGCGCCAAGATTATCAGCATTAATTTCAAGGTATATTGCCAATAACCCCAATTGCACAAATGACGAAATATATGATTTTCTTAAAAAAAGGGCTATTCAAAAAGGTAAAAAACTAACTAAATTTGGTTGGATACCAGATCCCGAAGATAATTATTTAATTAATTAGCTTTAAAAGCATTATTAATAAATTTTTGCGCTAGAGGTAAAGCTTCTTTATTATACATTTTCATTAGCTTTAATACTTTATTAGACATTTCCTTATCCTTTAAAATTCCAGCAACTTGAACACCTAATCTTAATACTTGAGGATTTTGAGGGGTTAGGTCCATAAGTTTTAAAATCACTGGCTTCTCTTTTTTTAAATCTCTACTAATGTGATAGGTAATAGCTAAAGAAAGAAGAGCATTAGGACTATTGGGATCTAGTTGAATACTTCTTTCAAGAAATTTTTTAGCTCTTTTGAGATCACCTAACCTTCCAAATGTTTGACCTGCTTGATCAATTAATTGTTTGTTATTAGAATTCCAACAATAATTATCTACGTTATTAACAATATTAACATCTAAATTCTTTTGGACATTAAAGGCAACTTCAAGGTTATCTGCACATTTTTTTATATAATTACCTAATTTAAAAAAGATGTTTTTATGTTTTAAATCAGTATTTTCAATAATCTTATTTATTAAAGAAACTGGTATAACCTCATTAATATTACCATCACCTGAGGCAAGGATACCAATTAATTGACCATTTTCATCTACTACAGAACCACCACTATTTCCTGGTAGACTTTTAGCGTTAGTATGTATACGGGCTTGAGGAAATTTTTCAAAATCTGAAAATGAAATGATTTGTCCAGCTCTATAAATACGATTGGCATTTCTACCCTGATCATAAGCAATTACTCTTATTTTTCCTGTAATTTGTTTTGATTTAGGTAATTTATTAAGCTTTTGAGGTGTTTGTTCTAATGATAACAGAGCTAAATCTGTAGGAAAATTATGAGGTAAAGGAAAAGCTTTTCTGATTTCACCATTATTAAACTTAATTATAAACTGCAGATGATCTTCAACTACATGCCTGTTAGTTACTATAAAGTTGTCATCAATTATGGTGCCACTAGCTATCATCATGGGAGTTTTAATACCAACAACTTTATCTAATGTATTACAAATATTTTGCTTAAAATTACATTTTTGTGTTTTAGAGAAAGCTCCACTGGTTATAATTAAATTAGCAATTACAATATAATAAATGATAAAAATAAAGTTACGCATTAATATTATTTTTCTTTTTAATTAAATATTTATGGTAACCTTCAAAAACTAGTATGTTATCTTGATTATTAACTAGCGCCTTCATTTCTAAAATTCCAGTAGTGTTTTGAGAAGTAAGTCTTGAAACGATTAATTCAGGATACAGAGTGTCTTCTCTATATACGGGCTTTAGCATTTTGCCAGACACCTCAATTAATCCTATAAGACTATCCCTAACTTCTGATGGAAAAGTACCAGCACCTGCAGCTGTCTGAATAAACACTTGTAATCCGTGAGCTAACATCTCTGGATGACCTCTTTTTTTACAATACTCAAGATCATAGTGGATTGGATCATTATCCCCCGAAGCTCCTTGAAACATCGAAAATATACCACTCGTTTGAGTTCTAGAAGGTATTAAATATTTATCGCCAATAGAAAAATCTTCAAAATATTTACTCTTATTTATGGTTTGACTTCTAATCATATTCAATAAGATATGCTTCTATAATTTAAATAGCAAGAAATCACATAAAGCTTTATTTATAATTAAATTTATGATCGAATTATGTATGGATCGGTTAAAAAATAAAGTTGCCCTTATTACAGGTGGCTCAAGAGGTTTAGGAGCATCAATAGCTAAACATTTTTTTAATGAAGGTGCTAAAATCATACTATGTGATATTGACATTAAAAAAGCTAACGAAATAGCTAATGAATTAAATGGCAAAGCTTACTTTATGGATGTGTCTGACTCAAAAAATGTTGAAGATATTTTTTCAAATATTAAATCTGAGTTTAATCAACTGGATATACTAGTTAATAATGCGGGGATTAATGGCTTTGAAAACAGGCAAGATTTACTTGATGATAGGATGAAAGTAAACAACCTCCAAAATAAGGAGTTTTCTGAAACCGGTAAAATTAACAGTCACTTTAATGTGACAGTTAGTATGACTGATGATGACTGGCATAAAATGATTGCTGTTCATTTAAACGGGACATTTTTCTGCACACGAGAAGCCTTAAAAATAATGAACAACCAAGAAAGTGGCTCAATAATTAACATGGGTTCTGTATTAGGCACTACGGGTGGCCCCTCTTCTCCACATTATTCAGCTGCAAAAGCAGGTATATTAGGATTTACAAGAGCTACTGCAAGAGAACTTGCTTCAAGAAATATCCGTGTAAATGCCATTGCACCAGGTTATATTGATACTGACATGACAAGTAGCCTTGGAGATGTAAAAAAAATTGTTAAGTCTGCAACGCCAATGAAAAGATTTGGAGTAGTAGAAGACATTGCTTGGGCTGCCGTTTATTTAGCTTCTCAAGAGTCTAAATTTGTAACAGGACAAACGATATCTCCTAACGGGGGTTTTGTAATGAGTCAATAGGCCTAATAAATTAGAGTTTTATCAGTTGACAAAACAAGATCTAGTAGAGTTTTAGGCAAGACTTTCTTAATTTTTTTTCCTTCCAAGTCTAGGTTAGTTATTCCTCTATTTTCACATGACATAGAGGAAACGTATATTGGAACTCGTTTTTTTTTAAGGACGTCCATATGTTCTTTTAGTTTGCCCGTCCCTAACCCAACCAGATTTTCAATTATAGTGTCTCTAACCAATTGAACACCGTCACCAGACAAAAAAATTTCTACTTTATGCCCTTCTTCAGCGGCAGTCCGTGCCAGAAGAAAACCTAACATAGATTTCGAAATATTGTTTGGTCCTGAAGTTATATGAAATAAAATACTATACAAAAAAACCACATATATTAATTATAGATGGTTTTAATAAATATCATTTTGAAATTAGATTAAATTAATAAATCTAAATCATTTCATTCAAAGCTCTTTTTGCCATTTCTTTGATCAAATTTGCTCTGTATGAACCACTAGCATGTATATCATTATTCAAACCATCAGGAGATATTTCAACGTTATCAATTGATCCTACATTAAAACTTGAATTCAGAGCGTTTTCAATTTCACTACATCTAAAAACACCATTCTCACCAGCTCCAGTTACAGCAACAGCTACTCCAGTGGCTTTTTTTGCTATAAAAACACCTACCATAGCATATCTGGATGCTGGATTAGGGAACTTAATATATGAAGCTTTTTCTGGAATAGGAAATTTTACTTCAGTAATTATTTCATTTTCATTTAAAGCTGTTTCAAACATTCCAACAAAAAAATCTTCCGCACCTATAGTCCTCTCATTAGTAATAATAGTTGCATCTAATGCCAGAACTGCAGATGGATAACAAGCTGCGGGATCATTGTTTGCTAAAGAGCCTCCAATTGTACCACAGCTTCTAACCATATGATCTCCAATACCCCCCGCAAGTTTAGCTAAAGCAGGTAAAGAACTTAATACTTCACTTGATGAAGCAACATCGCAGTGACGTGTCATAGAGCCGATTACAACCTCCGAACTTGATACGGATACATTACTCAAATTGGCCCCCTTAAGATCAACCAACATGTCAGCAGAAGACAATCTGGCCTTCAATGTTGGTATCAAAGTCATACCGCCTGCTAAATATTTAGCTTCTGAAGATTTCTTAATCTCAGCAACTGCATCATTTACACTTGATGGCATTGAATATTGTAATTCATACATAATTACCTCCCTTAACTTTTGTCTTTTGCATTATTGATAGCATTCCAAACTTTTTCAGAAGTAGCTGGCATTGATATGTCGTTAACTCCAAGCTCTGATAAAGCATCAACAACCGCGTTAATAACGGCAGGTGGAGAGCCTATCGCTCCAACTTCTCCACAACCCTTAACGCCAAGAGAATTATGAGTACAAAGTGTAACTTCATTACCTACTTTGAAATCAACAAAATTATCTGCTCGTGGCATTGTATAGTCCATGTAAGAACCCGAAAGAAGTTGACCATTGTTGTCATAAGCTGCATTTTCTAGAAGAGCCTGACCTATACCTTGAGCCAAACCTCCGTGAATTTGACCTTCAACAATCATAGGGTTAATAACCATACCTACATCATCAACAGCTGTCATCCCTTCAACTTTAACTTCACCAGTATTTGGATTAATTTCTACTTCACAGATGTGACAACCTCCTGGGTAAGTAAAATTTAGAGGATCATAGAATGCTTTTTCATCTAAACCTGGCTCTAATTCTTCGTGAGGGTAGTTATGAGGCACATAAGCCGCCAATGATATATCTGCTAAAGACATAGATTTGTCAGTTCCAGCAATCTCAAAATTTCCATTATTTAATTCAATATCATCCGCAGAAGCTTCCATTATATGGGCTGCAATCTTTTTAGCTTTAGCTATCACTTTATCCATAGCTTTTACAATTGCTTCACCACCAACTGCCAAAGATCGAGATCCATAGGTGCCCATTCCAAATGGTATATTGTTGGTGTCTCCATGACTTATTTCAACTAAATCTGTAGATATACCTAGTTTTTCACTTACAAGTTGAGCAAATGTAGTTTCATGTCCTTGACCATGACTGTGTGAACCAGTAAATACAGTTACTGAACCAGTTGGGTGAACCCTAACTTCAGCACACTCAAACAACCCTGCTCTAGCACCAAGAGAACCGACCACTGCTGATGGGGCAATTCCACAAGCTTCAAGGTAAGTTGAAAATCCTATACCTCTTAACATTCCCCTTTTAGCAGACTCAGCTTTTCTAGAGGCAAAACCATCATAGTCAGCTTTTTTGAGTGCAGCATCAAGTGTTGCATTATAATTTCCACTATCATACTGCAAAGCAACTGGAGTTTGATAAGGGAAGGCATCAACAGGAATAAAGTTTTTTCGCCTAATCTCAACTTGACTTATTCCCATCTCTCTTGCAGCCTTATCTACAATTCTTTCAATTAGGTAAGTTGCTTCTGGCCTGCCGGCACCTCTATACGCGTCAACAGGAACAGTATTTGTAAAAATTGATTTCACATTGCAATGTATAGCGGGTGTAGTATATGTTCCTGCCAAAAGTGTTGCATATAAATATGTAGGAACACTTGAAGCAAAAGTTGATAAGTAAGCACCCATATTAGCTAAAGTATCAACCTTTAAAGCTAAGAACTTTCCATCTTTATCTAAAGCTAACTTAACTGAAGTTACATGATCTCTCCCATGTGCATCAGAAATAAATGCCTCTGATCTATCCGCAGTCCACTTTACCGGCCTTCTAATTTTATTTGAAGCCCAAGTAACAATTGCCTCTTCTGCATAATGGAAAATTTTTGACCCAAAGCCTCCACCAACATCAGGAGCGATAACTCTCAATTTATGCTCTGGTAAACCGAGAACAAAAGCACCCATTAACAATCTTATTACGTGAGGGTTTTGGCTTGTAGTGTAAAGGGTATATTGACCTGTTGCATGTTCATAATCGCCAATTGCTGATCTGGTCTCAATAGCATTAGGAATTAATCTATTATTTCTTATATCAAGAGAAGTTATGTGAGCGGCTTCAGATATTGCTTTATCTACAGCTTCACTGTCACCTATTTCCCAATCATAACAAACATTACTCTCAATTTCGTCATGAACTAGACCTTTTGAATTATCTAAAGCTTCTTGCATATCTATAATTACGGGAATATCGTCATAATTGACATCTATCAATTCAGCAGCATTTTTTGCATCTTCAAGTGTTTCTGCTATGATAACGGCTATAATTTCTCCAACATACCTCACCTTATCTTTAGCTATTGGAGGATGAGCTGGCTCTCTCATCGGAGTCCCATCTTTTGAATCTACTTGCCAGCCACATGGGATACTACCAACTTCCATGTCTGTACCAACAAATATTCTAACAACACCTTTTGCCTTTGATGCGTTTGATGTATCTAATGAAAATTTCGCATGTGCCGAACTAGATCTTAACATGTAAGTGTATGTTTGGTTAGGTCTGTTTATATCGTCAGTGTAGTTACCTTCACCTACCAAAAACCTATAGTCTTCTTTCCTTTTAACTGACGCACCTATTCCTGTTGAACCTCCGTCTGGCATAATCTTATCCCCCCATCTCTGTTGCAGCTTGTTTAATCGATTTAACTATATTGTGATAACCTGTACATCTACAGATGTTACCTTCTAATCCTTTACGAATTTCCTCTTCAGAAATATTAGGATTATTTTCAACTAATTTTATTGAACTCATAACCATCCCTGGTGTGCAGTATCCACATTGTAAACCATGGTTTTCATGAAATGCCTGTTGCATTGGATGTAACTCGTCACCATTAGCAATTCCTTCAATTGTAGTGATTTCTGCTCCATTTGCTTGTGCAGCCAAAATTGCACAAGATTTCACTGCGTCTCCATTTAAATGAATAGCACAAGCACCACATTGAGAAGTGTCACAACCCACATGAGTTCCAGTAAGATTTAGATTCTCTCTAATGAAAGTAGATAGCAAAGTGTTTGCTTTAATATTAGCTTTAACTTCTTTTCCATTAATTGTTAAAGATATTTCCATAAAGTCCCCCCCTAATGATAAAAAAAATTACCAATGACTTTTAAAATTAAAATTATTCTTATTATTTAAACCATGATAAAATCATGCCTAAAAAATAGGCGAAATACTAATACTTTTAATTAACAAGATAATTAAAAAAAAATTGTGAGTTACTAATATGTTAAAAATTAAGCAAGTCAATAATATTGACACAATAACAAGCAATCTCTCAAAGATTGGGTATATTTCTAATATTGGGTTAAGCACTTCTATATACTTAATGCTCAAATTATCAAAACCACTCCTTCTTGAAGGTGAAGCTGGTGTTGGGAAAACAGATTTAGCTAAATCTCTCTCCAAAATTTTTAACAAACCTCTTATTCGTTTACAATGTTATGAAGGTTTAGATATGTCTTCTGCAGCATATGAATGGAATTTTGCTGCGCAAATGATATCTATTCAAAAAGGTGAAACAGAAAACATCTATTCAAAAAAATTCCTTCAAGAAAGACCATTGCTAAAATCTATTTCACAAGAAAAACAAGAAGAATTTCCAATTTTACTAATAGATGAAATTGACAGAGCCGATCCACCCTTTGAAGCCTTTCTACTAGAATTACTTTCTGATTGGCAAATAACCATTCCCGAAATCGGGACCATTAAAGCAAAGGAACCTCCAATTGTTATAATTACTTCAAATAGAACAAGGGAAGTTCATGACGCTCTTAAAAGAAGATGTTTATATCATTTTGTTGATTACCCTGATGTTGATCAAGAGCTAAAAATTCTTTTATCTAGAGTTCCTAAAATTAATGAAGAGTTATCAAAATCTATAATTTATTTCGTAAAAGAAATACGAAAAATTGAGCTTTTCAAACAACCAGGCATAGCAGAAACTATCGATTGGGCTCAGGCCATTGTTGAACTTAATTACATAACAATAAATCCTGAGGTTTTAGAATCTACAATAGGAACGTTATTAAAAAATCAAGATGATATAAAAAAATTGAAAGATAGTGAAGCATCAAAAATATTATCGACAATTCAAGCTGAAATATCACTGATTAATAGAAAGTAAGATAATTTTGAATTCTTAAATCAAAATCATGGATGATGAAAATAAATTATTAGAAAATATTTTACAATTTATAAGGTTGTTAAGAAAATCAGGCATTAAAATTGGAAACCAATCATCAATTGATGCTTTAGATTCAATAAAAATTCTTAATATAGGTAACCGAAATGAATTTTATTGGGCATTACATTCAAATCTAATTAATAGAAATGAAGATACAGAAGTATTTGATCAATGTTTTTATTTATTCTGGCAAAATCCTAAAATTCTACAACAGATGTTTAATTTATTGCTTCCACAAATTGGAACTCAAAAGGCTCCAAAAGCTGATAAAAAGCAATTGAAAAGAATTAGTGACAACATACAAAAACAAAATAAAGACATAGAAAAAGAAAAGAAAGATGAAATTCTATTTGATGCCCAAATGTCTTGGTCAAATAAATCTGCATTAAATTTAAAAGATTTTGAAATGATGTCTTTAGACGAAATACAGCAAGCTGAAAAAGAGATTAAAAAATATTTAAATATAACTAAAACACAAATCTCCAGGAGATGGAAAAGATATGATTATAGTTCTAAAATTTCTTCTAAATACACTATTAAAAAAAGTGTAAAAAACTATGGCATAATCAACCTAGCATTTAAAGAGCAAGTTAAAAAAGTAAGGCCTCTTGTAATATTAATTGATATATCAGGGTCAATGGAAAGTTATAGCAGGATAATGTTATTTTTAAGTCATATTTTAATTCAACACCATAAAAATGTAGAAGTTTTTACATTTGGAACAAAACTAACAAGAATTACTCAATTTTTAAAAAACAAAGATGTTGATTTTTCGTTAGATAAAGTTGGAAAAGTTGTAAATGATTGGGCTGCTGGGACAAAGATTACAAGCTCAATCAAAGATTTTAATTTTAATTGGTCTAGAAGGATGTTTACACAAAATCAAAGATTATTATTAATATCAGATGGATTAGAAAGGGATGATAACCAAAATCTTGATTTTGAATTTAATAGACTATCTCTTTTCACTAATAATATTATATGGCTAAACCCTCTTTTAAGATATGAAAAATTTGAGCCCAAAGTAAAAAGTATAAAAACTATTTTAAAATATGTTGATAAATTTATACCAATTCATAATATCAACTCCATTAAAAATTTATTAGTCAATATAATGTAATAAATAATTTACAATTATCTTAATTTCAATGAGTTGTTAGCTAAGTCATTGTATTTACTACCACAATCCATTAGAGGAAAAGTGGTGAGCGCGACAGGATTCGAACCTGTGACCCATTGATTAAAAGTCAATTGCTCTACCAACTGAGCTACGCGCCCTAAGACAAAAATGAAACTATTTGATAATGCTTCTATAATCAAGTTTTAAGTTAATAAATTAAATATTTTTTTTATTTTCTATAGCTACAGCAACGTTTGAAGGAACAAAAGATGAAATATCACCACCTAATAGGGCTATTTCTTTAACAAATCTAGATGCTACAAACTGATTACTTTCGGATGCTGTTAAAAATACTGTTTCAATATCACTTGCAAGTCTTGCATTCATACCTGCCATTTGAAATTCATAATCAAAATCAGAAACAGCTCTTAGACCTCTAATAATCATTGTAACTGAATTAGTTCTTGCAAAGTCAATAAGTAAATTATCAAAGCTTTTGACTATAATTTCACCTAATGTTCTATTTGAACTTTTACTATTATTCTTTATAGCATCTTCTATCAGTGCCTTTCTTTCTGAGACTGTAAAAAATGGATTTTTACCTATATTCTCAGCAACACCAATTATTAAAGTATCACATAAAGAACTTGCTCTATACATGATATCAATATGACCATTAGTAACGGGATCAAACGTTCCAGGATATAAAGCTATTCTCTTCAAAAATGTCTCTGTTTAGTTATTAATTTTCAACATTATTATCAATTTCTTCTTCATCATTTTCATCATCATCATTTTCGTTTAATAATGCGACTGAAACAACTTTTTCACCCTCATCAACGTCAAAGAGTGTTACTCCTTGGGTCTTTCTACTCGCAACCCTAATTGAATCCCCTTCACCTCCATGCACGCGTATTCTAATTAATTTACCAGAATTAGTAACTAACATTATCTGATCATCTTCAGAAGCTACATAAGAAGCAACTACAGGACCATTTCTAGCTGAGCATTCAATATTTGCCACTCCTTGACCGCCTCTATTTGTCATCCTATAATCTTCTACGGGTGTTCTTTTACCAAAACCATTTTCTGTAACTGATAAAACAAATCTTTTCTCAATATCTGGAATGAGAGACATTGAAACCACAGTATCTTTTGGCTTTAATCTAATTCCTCTAACTCCAGAAGAGCCTCTACCAACAAAAACTCTCACATCATTAACATCAAACCTAATTGCTTTACCTAGCCTAGTAGCTAAAAGAATATTGTCTTTATCACCACAAGGTAATACAGAGACAAGTTCATCAGTTTCATTAAGTTTCATAGCAATTTTACCATTTTGCCTAATATTGGTGAAATCACTTAATTGATTTCTTCTAATATTTCCATTTTTAGTTGCAAAAATGATCTGTAAATCAGCCCAAGTGGCTTCATCTTCTGGCATTGGCATAATCGTATGAATTTTTTCATCTTGATTTATAGGGAGCAGATTTATCATAGGTTTCCCAAGAGCCTGTGGTGCAGATTCCGGTAACTTGTAACATTTTAACTGGTAAACCATACCTGATGAAGTGAAAAATAATATTGGTGTGTGGGTATTAGTAACAAAAAGCGAGGTAACAGTATCCTCATCTCTCATTTTCATTCCCGCTCTACCTTTACCACCCCTTCTTTGAGCTCTATAGGTAGATAAAGAAACCCTTTTAATATAACCTCTGTGACTGACAGTAACCACCATATCCTCTTTTTGAATAAGGTCTTCATCATCATGATCTACAGCACTATCATTGATTTCAGTCCGTCTTGGATCATCTATTCTTTTTAAAACTTCATCGAGTTCAGTTTGTATTAAATCTGTTAGTTTAGATTTATCAGATAATATTATTAAATATTCATTTATCTGCTCTGATAATTCTTGAGTTTCTTTTTCTAATTTATTTCTTTCCATACCTGTTAGCCTCTGAAGCCTTAACTCCAAAATTGCCTTTGCCTGGGTAATGGATAAATTATAATGATTATCAATAATCTGATGATTAGGATCATCAATTAGCTTAATAAAGCCTTCTACTTCTTTAGCAGGCCATGGTTTTGCACATAATTTTGTTCTAGCACTCTCTGGATCAGGAGAAGATTTAATTAACTCAATTACCTCATCAATACTAGTGATGGCGACCATTAAACCAGCTAAAATATGAGCACGATTACGAGCTTTATTTAAAAGAAATTTTGTTCTTCTAGTAACCACCTCAAATCTAAAACTTATGAAGGCTTGTAAAATCTCTATCAAACCCATCTGTTTAGGTTGACCTTTATCTAAAGCAAGCATGTTTACAGGAAAACTAGTTTGAAGCCTAGTATGACGCCATAACTGATTTAATATAACGTCACCTTGTACATCCCTTTTAATCTCAATGACTATTCTCATTCCATTTCTGTCAGACTCATCTCGTAAATCTGAAATGCCTTCAATAGTTTTATCTCGAATTAGTTCACCAATTTTTTCTAAAACAAGCGCTTTGTTAACTTGGAAAGGAATTTCAGTGATTACAATCATTTCTCTTTCTGAATTTTTTCCAAACTGAATAATTTCTGCCTTTGAACGCATTATTATACTGCCTCGGCCTGTTTTAAAGGCCTCCCTAATACCACCTCTTCCCATAATCAAGGCAGCCGTAGGAAAATCTGGACCAGGAATAATTTCCATTAATTCTTCTAAAGTTAACTCAGGGTTATCTATGAGAGCTTTACATGCCTTTACAACTTCTCCAGGATTATGTGGGGGAATATTAGTCGCCATACCAACCGCTATACCACCTGCACCATTCACAAGCATATTAGGGAATTCTGCGGGTAAAACTGATGGCTCTAATTGGGATTCGTCATAATTAGGAATATAATCTATCGTGTCCTTATCTATATCCCTTAACAAACTTTCCGATGACTTTGCTAACCTCGATTCAGTATATCTCATCGCAGCAGGAGGGTCACCATCAACAGAACCAAAGTTTCCTTGACCATCAACCAACATCAGTCTCATTGAAAAATCTTGAGCCATTCTAACCATTGAGTCATAAATAGCAGTATCACCGTGAGGATGATAATTACCCATTACATCACCAACTACTCTAGCTGACTTTCTGTATGGCTTTGACCAGTCATACCCTCCCTCTATCATAGCATAGAGAATTCTTCTATGGACAGGCTTAAGACCATCTCTTACATCTGGCAACGCACGTGAGACAATAACACTCATGGCGTAATCCAAATAGGATTTTTTCATTTCATCTGTAATGGAAATTAAAGAATGACCCGAAGGTTTATCATTTTCTTCTGACAAAAAAGACTCCAAACTTACCTTTTATAAATAATAACCAACACAAAATATTGTATATGTTTTTCTTATACATAACAATATATATAGTAATTTATTCAAATAATTTTAGAATGGTATCTCATCGTCTAAGTCTGAAGCAATATTAGTTTCCCCTATTTGATCTGGTTGGTCTACTTGAGTGTTATTATATTGATTTTCCACCTGATTATCTGGTCTTGAGCCTAAAAGAGTTAATTCTCCTCTGTACCTTTGAAGAACAACCTCGGTTGTATATTTTTCTTGACCAGATTGTTGGTCAGTCCATTTCCTTGTTTGAAGTTGGCCTTCTAAATAAACAGTACTACCCTTTTTAAGATATTGTTCAGCAATTCTTCCTAAGGCATCATTAAAAATAACCACTCTATGCCATTCTGTACGCTCTCTTTGTTCACCAGAATTTTTATCTTTCCATCTATCTGATGTGGCTACGCTAAGCTGAACTATTTTGTCTCCATTTTGCATGGCTCTTATTTCTGGATCACGGCCTAAATTACCTACTAATGTGACTTTGTTAACGCTTCCACTCATTTAAAACTCCCTTAATTTACAAAACATATAATAAAACAGCATTATACTAAAAAAAACAATAAATTAATCTTTTTGATTGACATTTAAGGGATCAAAGTTAACTAAATGGAAAGTTAAATTTTTGTTTTATAAGGATATACTAAAGTTATGCCTCAAGCGCTTGAACCAAATCAGTTTCTTAAAGTTCGTGGAGCCAATGAACACAATTTAAAAAACGTTGATATTGATATTCCTAAAAATAAATTAATTGTTATGACTGGCGTTTCAGGTTCAGGTAAAAGTTCACTTGCTTTTGATACTATTTATGCAGAAGGACAAAGAAGGTATGTTGAATCACTTTCTGCATACGCAAGACAGTTTCTTCAGATGATGCAAAAACCTGACGTAGAATCAATTGAAGGTCTTTCTCCTGCTATTTCTATTGAACAAAAATCAACAAATAAAAATCCACGATCTACAGTAGGAACAGTTACTGAAATTTATGATTATATGAGATTACTATGGGCTAGAGTTGGAATTCCATATTCCCCAGCTACTGGCCTTCCTATAGAAAGTCAAACTGTAAGCCAGATGGTTGATAAAGTCTTTGATAAAAAAGATAATACTAAGATTTATCTTCTTGCCCCAATCGTTAGAGGCAGAAAAGGAGAGTATAGAAAAGAGTTTATAGATTTAAGAAAAAAAGGTTTTCAAAGACTACGAATAAATAATGAATTTTATGATATTGAAGATTTACCCACCCTCGATAGATACAAAAAACATGACATAGAAGTTGTTGTAGACAGACTAGTTATAAAAAAATCAAATGAGCAGGAAGATAAAGATTTACTTCAAAGATTAGCTGACTCAATTGAAATTGCATTACAATTATCAGAGGGCTTGCTTTATATTTTAGAGTCTGACACTAACAAGAAAGAAGTTTACTCTTCCAATTTTTCTTGTCCAGAAAGCGGCTTTACAATTGATGAAATTGAGCCTCGAATTTTTTCATTCAATAACCCGGCGGGTGCATGCGACAAATGTGATGGCTTAGGTAATGCTGTAGCTTTTGATATTAAATTAATAGTTCCTGATGAAAATATGACTTTTAGGGATGGAGCCATCGCACCTTGGGCCGTTAACACAAGCAAATTATATATTCAAACTCTTCAGTCATTAGGTAAACATTATAAATTTGATATTGATGATAAATTTTCAGATATTTCGGAGGAAGTTAAGAATAAGCTTTTATATGGATCAGGCGATGAAAAAATTGAAATAGTTTATAATGATGGAACAAGAGTATTTAGGACTAATAAAGCATTTGAAGGTATAATACCTAATTTAACAAGAAGATTAAAAGAAACAGAAAGTAAATGGGTTAAAGAGGAGCTTGGAAGATTTCAATCAGATAAAGACTGCGAAAAATGTAATGGTAAAAGGCTAAAACTTGAGACTTTGGCAGTTAAAATAAATAAAAAAGATATAGCAGATGTATCAAGATTAACTATTGAAGAAGCAAGAGATTGGTTTTTAAGCTTAAATAATATACTTAATAAACAAGAATTAGAAATTTCAAAACAAGTACTCAAAGAAATAAATGATAGACTTGGTTTTTTAACTAGTGTTGGCCTTTCATATTTATCTATTTCAAGAAATAGCGGCACATTATCTGGTGGAGAAAGCCAAAGAATAAGGCTTGCCAGTCAAATTGGTTCAGGATTATCAGGGGTTCTATATGTACTAGATGAGCCAAGTATAGGTTTACATCAACGTGACAATGAAAGATTGTTACACACACTTCAAAAATTAAGAGATCTTGGAAATACTGTAATAGTTGTAGAGCATGATGAAGAAGCAATTTTAATAGCTGATCATGTGATAGATATTGGGCCAACAGCAGGTATTAACGGAGGCAAGATTATTGCTCAAGGAACTCCACAAGAAGTTAAAGATAATAAAAAAAGTATAACTGGAAATTATTTATCAGGAATTAAATCTATACCAATTCCCAAAAAACGTCGTAAAATAAATCCTAACAAGCATATAATTCTAAGAGGTGCTTCAGGAAACAATTTACAAAATATTGATGTTGAGTTTCCTCTTGGTATTTTAACTTGTGTTACTGGTGTTTCAGGTGGAGGAAAATCTACCTTGGTGATTCAAACACTTCAAAAAAGTCTTTCCAAAATATTGAACGGTAATAGTTCAATGCCTGCCCCTTACAAGTCAATAAATGGTATATCACAAATTGATAAAATAATTGATATAGACCAGTCACCAATTGGAAGAACACCCAGGTCTAATCCTGCTACATATACTGGTGCTTTTAATCATATCAGAGATTGGTTTGCAGGATTACCAGAGGCAAAGGCTCGAGGTTATTTGCCTGGGCGCTTTTCTTTTAATGTTAAAGGTGGAAGATGTGAAGCATGCCAAGGTGATGGGGTTATAAAAATAGAAATGCATTTTTTACCCGATGTTTATGTTCAGTGTGACCAATGTAAGGGAAAAAGATATAACAGAGAAACCTTAGAGGTAAAATGGAAAGATTTTTCAATTTCGGACGTGCTAGATATGACTGTATCAGAGGGAGCTGAACTTTTCAAAGCAGTTCCATTAATTAATGAAAAGTTAGAAACACTTGAAAGAGTTGGTTTAGGATATATTAAAATTGGACAAAGATCGACAACCCTTTCTGGAGGAGAAGCTCAAAGAATTAAATTAGCAAAAGAATTGTCTAGAAAAGGTACTGGTAGAACAATTTATATTTTGGATGAACCAACTACTGGATTACATTTTCATGATATTAAAAAGCTACTTGAGGTAATGCAAGAGCTTGTAGATAATGGTAATACGATGATTGTCATTGAACATAACCTCGATGTAATTAAAACAGCTGATCATATAATTGATCTAGGACCTGAAGGTGGTGACAAAGGTGGATATGTAGTAGCTGAGGGAACACCAGAAGTCGTTTCAAAAGTTAAAGAAAGTCATACCGGTATATTCTTAAATAAACTTCTTAATAATTAATCCGATGAGTTCATTAAAGAAAATCAATGTTATTGGTGGTGGTTTAGCTGGTTCTGAGGCTGCTTACCAAATTTCAAAATTTGGAATAGATGTTAAACTCTATGAAATGAGACCCAAAATTAAAACAGAGGTCCATAAAACAGAGTTTTTAGCAGAACTAGTATGCTCAAACTCATTTCGATCAGATGATAAAGAATATAATGCCGTAGGTTTACTTCATGAAGAACTAAGAATGGCTGATTCCTTGATTATGAAAATGGCTGATTTAAACAAAGTACCAGCTGGTTCAGCTTTAGCTGTTGATAGAGATGATTTTTCAAAGGAAGTAGACAAAAAAATTAAAAGTATTGAAAAAATTAAAATTATAAACGAAGAAGTGTCCGATCTTGATGCCTTTAAAAACGAAATAGTTATTGTTGCCACAGGTCCATTAACTTCAACAAAGTTAAGCCAGAACATAAAACAAAAAACCTTTGAAAACTCACTAGCCTTTTATGATGCCATTGCTCCCATTGTCTATAGAGATAGTATTAATATGGAAATAGCTTGGAAACAGTCTAGATACGACAAAGGTGATGGTGATGATTATATAAATTGTCCTTTATCAAAAGATCAATATTATAAATTTATAAATTTAATAAAAACTTCACCTAAAATGGAATTTAAAAATTTTGAAGACACTCCATTTTTTGACGGGTGCATGCCTATAGAAGAAATTATTAGAAGAGGCGATGAAACATTGAGATATGGCCCAATGAAACCAGTTGGCTTAACAAACCCTCACTCTTCTGCAGAACCATACGCCATTGTTCAATTAAGACAAGATAATAAAACTGGAACATTATATAACATAGTAGGCTTTCAAACTAAAATGAAGCACGGGGCTCAAAAAGATGTCTTTAAAACCATACCTGGATTGGAAAATGCTGAGTTTGCCCGATTAGGTGGCCTTCATAGAAATACTTTTATAAAATCTCCATCTTTATTAGATAGTCATTTACGTTTAAAATCATCTCCAAATATAATATTTGCAGGTCAAATAACAGGAGTTGAAGGGTACGTCGAATCAGCAGCCATTGGATTACTATCAGGCCTTATTGCGGCATCAGACTATCAAAACAAAGTATTTCATTTGCCACCTGAAAATACAGCTCATGGAGCTCTACTAAAGCACATAACAACTAATGCTAACAAAAACACTTTTCAACCAATGAATATAAACTTTGGTCTTATGCCAGACATTAATTCGCCCATTAATAAAAAAAAATATTTAAAAGGAAGAGATAAAAAGAAAATACAATCTGGGATTGCATTAGAGGTGTTTAATAAATGGCTTCCGACAACCTTAAATTAGTTATCTCTTTCATATTCAGGAACATTAGACTGATCTTCAACTTTTTCCCCTTTGTTGATATCAAAAAATGTTAAAATTGATACCGCCACAAATATTGAAGAAAAGGTACCTATTAATACCCCCCAGATCATAGCTAAAGCAAAGTCAGATAAAACAGCACCACCAAAAAAGAAAATTATGAATAGTGCTATTAACGTTGTAACAGAGGTAATCACAGTCCTTGAAAGTGTTTCATTTATTGATTTATTATAGATATAATAATGATCTTTTGACTTATAACGTCTTAAATTCTCTCTCACTCTATCAAAAATAACAACCGTATCGTTTATAGAGTACCCTGCAGTTGTTAAAATCGCTGCAATTGTAGCTAAATTAAATTCCAATTGTAAAAAAGAAAAAAGACCAATTGTGCTTATTACATCATGTATTAAAGCTATAATGGCGGCTATCGAAAATTGCCATTCAAACCTAAACCATATATAAACCATTATAGCTAGTAAAGATAACGAAACTGCGTATATTCCAGCTACTTTTAATTCATCACCTACTGTCGGGCCAACAAATTCAGACCTTCTAATGGAATAATCGTTATCAATAAGTAATTTTACTTTTTCAATCATAGCAATTTGTTGCTTTTGGTCACCTTCTTGCTTTTGAATTCTTATTAAATAGTCCCCTTCTTTACCAAATTTTTGGATAGAAGTTTCACCAGCTTTTAAGGTTAAAACCTTGTTTCTCAATTCATTAATATTACTTTTTTCATAATTTTTAGCTCTAACCTCAAGCAAAATTCCACCTTTAAAATCAATTCCATAATTAAGATTATTAAAAAAGAGGCTTAGAAAAGTTCCTGATATAATTAATATAGAGAACAAAAATGCAAACTTCTTAATAGATAAAAAATCAATGTTAGTGTTTGATGGAATTAATCGTAATAATTTCATAATTAATCCTGAAAAATATAATTTTTTATATCTCTTTTTTTAGAATAAGCTAATACGAGATATTTTGTTATTACAATAGCAGTAAACATTGACGTTATAATACCAATCATTAGAGTTACAGAAAAACCTTTGATAGGGCCACTACCAAAAGAAAACAAAGCTAAAGCTGCAAATAAAGTCGTTAAATTAGCATCTATTATAGTCGAGATGGCTCTTTGAAAACCAGATTCAATAGCATCAAAAATTTCACGTCCAGCTTTATATTCTTCTTTAATTCTTTCAAAAATCAGTACGTTTGCATCAACTGCCATGCCCATAGTTAAAACTATGCCTGCTATACCTGGAAGAGTTAAAGTAGCTTGTAAAAGACTTAATAATGCTAAAATGAATATGATATTACAAAATAGAGCAATATTTGCAAAAATACCAAAAATACCATACGTCATTAACATAAATATCATAACGGCTATTAAACCTGCCACACTTGCTATTTTACCAGAAGAAATTGAATCACTCCCAAGGCCAGGACCTACAGACCGTTCTTCTAAAATAATCATTGGTGCTGGAAGCGCTCCTGATCTTAAGACCAAAGCTAAATCATTAGTTTCTTGTACACTGAAGGAACCAGTAATCTGACCAGATGAAAAAA
>Ga0255758_10000410_pt1 | contig 48178 bp, 39 predicted proteins | sample 011ome_24_FD_179958 | JGI IMG/M metagenome (GOLD analysis project Ga0255758, IMG submission 179958) | Coastal salt marsh microbial communities from the Groves Creek Marsh, Skidaway Island, Georgia - 011513CT metaG (version 2) | ecosystem: Environmental > Aquatic > Marine > Intertidal zone >... | reverse complement strand
TATTTTAAAGGGATCTTATTTTGGGTTAAAGAAACAACGTTTAGAAAGCCAAAATCTTCTTTTTGAAGTTTACTAATTCGATCTTCGACCCTGGTGTCTGCATCTGCAATCGTCATGGAGCGCACATCCATTTCGCTTCCGGGTTGAAACGCATTGTAAAATAAATGATAAAAAACCTGCTCCAAATTGTCTGGAGAGTTGTTGGTATAAATTAATTTTTGTGTCCCTTCATAGTTGAATGTATTTACATCCATTTTTATGTCCATTGTGTAGTCCACATGTTGTTGCCAGTACTCAAAATTGTTCTGACTGTGAAGGGAGTTTAACCCCATTAAAAAAGCGATTATATAAGAAGCGTGTTTCATAATAGTATAATTATTTAGATAGTTTTGACGCCATTATTAATGCGTTATAAGCGTTCACGATTTTGCCTGACTTCGACAACTCTGAAAAAGGAACAATTGCACCACTTTCCAAAACAACTTTTTTATCAATAGCAATTCCTGATGTCATTAATATATGTTTTACTTGTGCTGCACTAAGGTTTGGATATTGAGAGAATATCAACGCAGCGACGCCCGCCACTAAAGGAGCCGCCATAGAAGTGCCACTTGCAAATTCGTAATCATTCTTAGGATATGTTGAGTAAATTTGAGAGCCAGGCGCAAAAACATCTACGGTATTTTTACCGTAATTTGAATAGCCTGCAACCAAAGTAGAACCATATTTTGAACTATTTGATCCTACCTTCAAAAACGTATTTGAGACTTCAACACCATTATTTATTTGATCATTTGGGAAGTAGTTGATCTCATCGGTGTTTTCACCATCGTTTCCTGCTGCCGCCACAATTAACACATCTTTTTCTGCTGCAAAAGCAATAGCATCTCTTACCCAATCACTGTGTGGGGAAAATTGTTTTCCAAAACTCATGTTAATTACTTTTGCTCCGTTATCAACGGCGTAATACACCCCCAAAGCCACATCTTTATCGTATTCATCACCGCTTGGGGTGTTGCGTATTGCCATTATTTTAACGTTGTTGGCAGCGCCGTCTATCCCAATACCGTTGTTGCGTTTTGCGGCGATTATTCCAGAAACATGGGTTCCGTGGGTGCGCCCATTTTTTGCTCTGACATCCCCGTTCCCATAGTTGCGGTCACTCAAATCATCTGGGTTATCTCCAACAACTTTTCTTCCATCAAAATCGATATTTAGATTGTAGTCTAAACGCTCGTTAAAAGTCTTTAAACCGGATTTTAAATCTTTTATACACGCTTCGATCGTCTCAAACCCGAATCCAAACGCTTGCTTAATGACGTTGATGTGTCTAATCAGCTCAAAGTCGGGTGTAATAATTTCATTCACTTCTTCTTGGGTATAAACAGGTTTTTTTAGAAACTTTGCAACTGCAGCATCGGAGGTTATTATCTGCTCCAAAATTTCATCGTATTGTATTTTCATACGACTGTTGCTCTCGTATTCTTCTGAGAGTAGTTTTTTTGCTTCCAAGTAACGGGGGTTGTTTGTATCTCCACTTGCAACCAATCGCACGTATTCTAGTTGTTCTTTGTCTGCGCCGCTCAAAAAATTCCATCCATTAACATCATCTATATAACCGTTCGCGTCATCATCTTTACCGTTGTTTGGAATTTCATTAGGGTTGACCCAAATACAATGTTTAAGGTCTTCGTGATCGATGTCGATTCCAGAGTCAATAACGGCTACAATAATGGTTTTACTTTTAGGTTTTACCAGCTCTTTATAGGCTCTGTGTAAACTAACGCCCGGAACCGTATCTGTTTTGAGGTCTAAGTGACTCCACTCTTTTTCTTCGATGTCCGTAAGGTTATCTACTTTAAGAGGGACCAGGTCAATGTTTTCAATAGGAGTTGATAAGATTGCAGATTTAGATCCGCAACTAAGAAAGAAGATTAGCACTATAAAATAAGAGCTTTTAAGAAGACGATTGTGTAGGTTTTTTTTCATTTTTAGGTTAAAATAGATTATTAAAATGGTGAATATTATTGAGGCGTACCCCTTTTTCGGTGTGCTTAACGGTAATTAATTCGTTATGAGCGTCATGTTCCAAAAGTAAATAATAATTTTTATCTGCAGCCAGCTTTAAAAAACGTTCTTTCTCATCTAAAGTTAGCAAGGGTCTTGTATCGTACCCCATCACAAATGGTACAGAAATATGCCCAACAGTGGGTAACAAATCCGCCATAAAACAGATGGTTTTTCCTTTGTAGGAAATCATTGGAATCATTTGCTTGTCAGTATGTCCGTTTGCAAAAAACACATCAAACCCCAAGCCTGTGTTGTGTAATATATCTTTATGAGGAACAGGAATGTGTTTTAAGCGTCCACTCGCTTCAATAGGCATAATATTCTCTGTTAAAAAGGAAGCGCGTTCGCGTTTATTTGGGTTTGTTGCCCATTTCCAGTGGTCTTCATTACTCCAAAAAGTAGCATTTTTAAAGGCAATTTCATAAGCTGTTTTGTCCGAATTCCATTGCACACAGCCCCCACAGTGATCAAAGTGTAGGTGGGTTAAAAACACATCTGTTACATCCTCTCTACAAAATCCATGTGTCGCAAGTGCGCCATCTAATGAATCCGTTCCCCAGCGGTAGTAGTAATTAAAAAAGCGTTCACTTTGTTTGGTTCCCATTCCGGTGTCAATCAAAATTAAACGGTTTCCGTCTTCGATTAATAAACAACGAGAAGCGATGTCAATCATGTTGTTTTTGTCGGCAGGGTTTGTTTTGTTCCAAATGGATTTTGGAACGACACCAAACATTGCCCCTCCATCTAATTTAAAATTACCAACATTGATGGGGTATAGTTTCATCTTATGACTTGTTTATGATTGCATTCAACCTGAACCCAAAATCTAATAATGCTTTTATTTCCTTAATGCTCGCGATGCGTTCTTTGCCAAAAATCAACACCCCATCTTTGCTAGACTCGATGTGATAATAGGCGTTGCTTTCAAAAAACAGCACAAGCTCATCTGTAAAAAACGCTCTAATATCACGTTCATTTTCGCCTCTTAAATAAAACCGTTTTGAAAAATCAACATGGTTTTTAATATCAATGTCTTTATAACCAGCTAATGCATACAGTCGTTCTAACAACCCTTCTCGATCTAATTTGAACACAGGAACACTAGACGATGTTTTAATATAAAGCATGGTTGATCGGATCACTTCCTTGGCAATAAATTCTCCTTCTGAATAGATGATGTCAAAGAGCTGGCAAGGATGTTTTTTAGCTGAAAGTCGGTTAAAAACATGTTCAATTTTTTTAGTTTTAAAATAGATGAAGTTTTCCAAAAACGCATTATTCACGCGTCTTGATGGTGCAAAGCTAAGTCCGAAATCATCTGCTACTTGTTCAAGGTTTTTCTGTCGTTTTGTATTATTTTTTGGAATAATATTCTGAAACGGTAACAGACGCCTCAAAGCAAAAGGGTGTTCGGATTTTGTTCCTAAAATGTCCAATCCAATAATTCCAATATTTCCTCCTTTTTTGTAAAATAATTCTTGGTAATCATTAATGTTTTCCATCACAGAATGATCAACAAATTCACACAACGAAAAGTCAATAATAACATCATTTTGTTCTGGAATAACACTCAATTTATCCTTGAGTTTGTTGAAGTTTAAAAAGCTACAAAAATGCTTAACACTGATAAAATAGTTTCCATTTTCTTCTTTGTACATTAACACGTTGGGCTTTACAATGTTTTTAATAAACAATCCTATACGGTTATTTGTAATAACATGAATTATAAAGGTTACTATAAGTCCAGCCACAATACCGGAAATTAGACCAATTTTCAGCGTTACCAGTAATGTTGTTAAGAAAATTAATAACTGCTCTTTTCCTATCAAAAAGACTCTTTTTACCATTTCTGGTGCCGCAAGTTTGTACCCAGTATATACTAAAATCGCCATTAGTGCTGAAAGCGGTATTCGAGTTAATTCTGTGCTAAATAGTAGTATAAAAATCATCAAAAATAGCGCGTGAAATAAATTTCCAAGCCTGTTTGACCCACCATTTGTAATGTTTACAGAGCTTGGCGCGATCACCGTCACAACATTGAGCCCCCCCAACAAACCACTCACAGCAGTTGCAACCCCCAATGCTTTAACGTCTTTATTCACATTTGATCGTCTTTTCATAGGGTCAAGCTTATCTACAGCTTTTATACTCAATAATGATTCTATACTTGCAATTAGTGTAAGCGCTACGACACTGCCCCAAAATTCAAGTGTGTGGATGGCTTTAAAATTTGGCACAGGTAAATCGCTCATGACATCCGTCAAACTGGGGATGTTTGGAATCATATACTTTTCTGAAATAGGGTTAGGAATTTTCAAAATAAATTCACAATAATAGCTCAGTCCAATGGAGCATATTACAATCCACATTGGTGCTGGAATTAATTGAAGGTATTTGTTTCGAATTTTAGAATAAAACACCATAATGATTAAACTTAAAACCCCAGCAATCGCCGCATTAATTAATCCAGCATCCTGATATTGAAACACGTTCATTATCGTTTCAGGGATGGCAATTAGGTAATCAATAGTATTGTCTTTGACAATTTTATTACCCAACATAATATGAAATTGTTTACCAAGAATTATGAGACCAATCGCCGCTAAAACCCCTTGAATTGCAGAAGATGGAAAATAGTCGGCAAGTTTTCCCAGACGTAAAAACCCCAATATAAGCAGCAAGACACCTGAGCATATAATTGCCGCATAAGTTGTGGTAAGCCCAAGTGTTGATACTGCAACTAGAACCACACCAACCAAGCCTTTCCCAGGTCCAGAAATAGTTACATAACTACCTCCAAAAATAGCAACAACAATACCGCCTACAATAGAGGTTATAACACCAGCAATTGGCGGAGCATCACTCGCCATGGCAAGCCCCAAACTTAAAGGGAGCGCTATAAGACTAACCACCAAACCAGAAAACATGTTTTTAGGGATGGTTTTCATAAACCCAACAAATGAAGTTTCTTTTGTTCTCATTGGACAATTAATACATCGGTTGGTAACTCGGTTAAAATATGTTCAATATCGTGAGGAAATAAGCGATCCCAAAACGTCATTTTCGAGGGAGCATTCATCACTAATAGATCTGCTCGCGCCACTTGTGCATAGTGCCCTATTGAATACCCTCGTTTCCCAAAAATAGGCTGGGACTTTATGGTTATATCTTTTGTATAATCTGCCGGGATAGAATCCAAAACTTTTTTGACCCGTGCTTCTTCTCTTAAACGCAACCGTTCTTTGATAATGGTTGATTTTCTGAGGGTTTTATCGTCATCCACTTTAACACTTACCTCTTCTTGATCAATTTCTTCAACCACAGTAATTTTACCAACCCCTAATTTGTGACCAACCAAAAAGGCTGTGTTCACGGTTTCTTTTGTTTTAGGATCTTTCAAACCATTGACAACAATATGTTCACAAGGGACACGGTCTACAGAGGGGTTGATCAAAAGCAGCACAGAGCAGCTTGCCTGTCTTGTAATTTTTCGTGCGATTGACCCCAGATAGTATTTTAGAAAGTTTTCTTTTTTAAGCGCTCCAATAATAAGCAGATCCACTTTTTTTTCTTTTGTAGAAGTTAGAATCACATCCACAGGATCTCCAGACTTGTAAAACAACTCATATTCTAAGCCTTGGTTCTCGAACGGACTTAAAAATTTTCTAAAAGTATTTGATTTTTCTTCTGAAGATTCTCCAACATGTATAAGGACTAATTTACTACCAAAACACAAGGCTAAGCGCGCTGCTTCATTAATATTAGCCTCTAAATTTGGAGAAAAAGTGACTCCAATTCCGATTGTTTTAAAGGTGATAGCATTCAATCAAATTTATGTTTAAAGATTATCCTGAAATATAAGACTTTCTTTAAAAATATAAAAACCAAAAATTAGATTAATCATTAAGCTTCAGAACCGCCATAAATGCTTCTTGTGGGATTTCTACACTTCCGACTTGACGCATTCGCTTTTTACCTTTTTTCTGATTTTCTAAAAGCTTTCGTTTTCTAGAGATGTCTCCACCATAACATTTGGCGGTAACATCCTTACGAACCGCCTTAACAGTTTCTCTTGAGATAATTTTTGCACCAATTGCAGCCTGAATAGGAATATCAAACTGTTGTCTTGGAATGAGCTCTTTTAGTTTGGCACACATTTTTCTACCAATAGCGACTGAGTTGTCAATGTGGATTAAAGCCGAAAGCGCATCTACAGTTTGTCCATTTAGCAAAACATCAACCCGAACCAACTTTGAAACGCGCATGCCAATAGGAGAGTAATCAAACGATGCATAGCCTTTAGAAACAGTTTTTAATCGGTCATAAAAATCAAATACAATTTCCGCTAAGGGCATGTCAAAAGTTAATTCAACTCGTTCTGGAGTTAAGTAATTCTGGCTTGTAATTTGTCCGCGTTTTTCAATACATAACGACATCACATTCCCTACAAAATCAGACTTTGTGATAATCGAGGCTTTAATGTAAGGTTCCTCAATACGCTCTAAACCAGAGGGGTCTGGCAAATCAGAGGGGTTGTTCAGTATGACAATGGTATCTGGGTTTTTACGTGTAAAGGCGTGATAGGATACATTGGGAACGGTTGTAATCACGGTCATATTAAATTCACGCTCCAAACGCTCTTGAATAATTTCTAGATGCAACATTCCTAAAAACCCACATCGAAATCCAAAGCCTAAGGCTGCTGAACTTTCAGCCTGAAACACCAAAGAGGCATCGTTCAGTTGTAGTTTTTCCATGGAGGCACGCAACTCTTCGTACTCCTCAGTATCTACAGGATACAATCCTGCAAAAACCATTGGCTTGACGTCTTCAAACCCTTCAACGGCTTCGGTTGTTGGAAACTTTGCATCGGTAATGGTATCACCAACCTTTACTTCACGTGCATCTTTTATGCCTGTAATTAGGTACCCAACATCGCCAGTTTTAATTTCTTGTTTTGGCGTTTGGGTTAGGTTGAGTGTTCCGACTTCATCCGCACCATAGGTTTTTCCTGTGGCAATAAACTTAACCTGTTGATTTTTTTTAATGCTCCCATTCACAATTTTAAAATAGGTTTCAACCCCTCTAAAAGAGTTGTAAACAGAATCAAAAACCAGTGCTTGCAAAGGAGCTTCTGGATCTCCTTTTGGCGGAGGGATGGTTTCTATAATGGCGGATAAAACGGCTTCAATTCCAAGGCCTGTTTTAGCACTTGCAGGAATCACCTCTTCAGGCTCACACCCTAAAAGTTCTACAATATCATCGGTTACTTCTTCAGGATTTGCACTTGGCAAATCTACTTTATTTAGAACGGGAATGATTTCTAAATCATTTTCCAGTGCGAGGTATAAATTTGAAATGGTTTGTGCTTGTATGCTTTGTGCGGCATCTACAATCAACAACGCACCTTCACAGGCGGCAATGGATCGCGAGACTTCATAACTAAAATCAACATGACCAGGCGTGTCAATTAAGTTCAAAATATAGTCCTGCCCTTTGTGGGTATATTCCATTTGAATGGCATGCGACTTGATGGTAATCCCACGCTCACGCTCCAAATCCATGGAGTCGAGTAATTGGTTTTGTTTTTCACGCTCAGTAACAGCGCCTGTAAAGTCCAACAGCCGATCTGCCAAGGTGCTTTTACCGTGGTCAATATGGGCGATGATACAAAAATTTCTAATGTGCTTCATTTACTGTTGTTCAAGATGCGTTGTATGCGAAAGCAAAAGTAATCAAATTTCTCACACAAGGTTTAGATTAATTAATGATGGTCAATGAGGGTCTGAATTCGCTTGACGGCTTCGTTTTTACCTATTAAATAGATGATGTCAAAAACATCAACCCCTTCTAATGCGCCAACAAGCGCCACTCTTAGCGGCATCATTATTTTTCCAAAACCGATTTCGTTTTCGGTAATCCACCCCTTTACTGTGGTTTGAATCCCATCAACACTGCTGTCGTCTGCGGTTTCGAGCACGCCAATTAGTTGGGACATTAAATCTTTAGAATGTTCTTTCCATGCTTTCTTAAGTGCTGCTTCTGCAAAAGTTTCAGGGGCTTTAAAAAAGTAGTGGCTTAATCCCCAAAATTCTGAAGGAAAGGTTGCACGTTCTTTGATGAGGTCAACAACCAACGCCACATAATCAGGGTCTATAGCCTTGAGTTCTGGTGTTGTGTCTATAAATGTTTTGGACAATGTTTCGGCACTTTGTTTTTGCATGTACTGATGGTTGAACCATTTTGTTTTGTCGGGGTCAAAACGAGCACCGGCTTTATTGACATTTTTCATGTCAAACGCCTCTACAAGCTCATCTAATGAAAAAAGTTCTTGTTCTGTGCCTGGATTCCATCCTAAGAATGCTAAGAAATTCACAACGGCTTCCGGAAAGTAGCCACTTTCTTTATAACCTTTGGAAATGCTATCTGTTGAGGGGTCTTCCCAGTTTAATGGAAATACAGGGAATCCTAATTTATCGCCATCGCGTTTGCTGAGCTTTCCTTTTCCTGTTGGTTTTAAAATCAAGGGTAAGTGTGCAAATTGAGGCGCTTCCCACCCAAACGCATTGTAAAGTAATTGGTGCAACGCCAAGGAAGGTAACCATTCTTCGCCACGAATGACGTGTGTAATGTTCATTAAATAATCGTCCACCACATTGGCAAGGTGGTAGGTGGGCATGCCGTCCGATTTAAACAGCACCTTGTCATCTAGAGTGTTGGTATCAATTGCGATTGTTCCTCTAATTAAGTCGGTAAGTTCAAGCGTTTCATCCTGAGGTGCCAAAAACCGCACCACATAGTCCTCGCCATTTGCAATTTTTTCAGCCACTTCTTCTTTAGACAAGACTAATGAATTGACAAGCCTTCCACGTGTTCTGTTGTGCCAATTGTAGATAAATGTTTTGCCTTTTGCTTCGTGGTTTTTACGCTCCAAGTCTAGGGCTTCTGCCGTATCAAAAGCATAATAAGCCTTGTTGTTTTCAATTAGTAAATCGACATACTGCTTGTACAAATGCTTGCGCTCACTTTGTCTGTACGGACCAAAATCACCGTCTTTTCCCGGGCCTTCATCAAAAGGAATGTTGCACCAGTTGAGTGCGTTGGTGATATAATCTTCTGCACCATTCACAAAGCGTTTTTGATCGGTATCTTCGATACGAAGCACAAATGTACCGCCGTGTTTTTTGGCAAATAGATAATTAAATAGAGCAGTTCGCACGCCTCCAATATGGAGTGGCCCCGTGGGGCTTGGTGCAAATCGTACGCGAATGGATTTGTTCATGCTTTTGTATTAATACTACAAAGATAGAACTGCTGAACGCATTCCCCAAAGAAACAGGCAGCGTTTTTAGGAAAGCATCACTCATAGATAGAGACTTTGCGTAGCAGAGTGATTGAGGTTGGGATAGCGAGGTTTTCTTTTTTGGATTGTGGCTAACGTTGATGGTATATGATTTCGGTTTTTTAAATAACTAAATAAACACTAAAAATGACACAAGTAGAAATAGAACAACTAATATTAGAAAATGGCTTTAAGTTAGAAGACAAGGAAGGACATATAACTTATGAATTTGGTACTGGCGATATTTATAGAATTAGCCAACTGCTAGTTAAAAAAATGAATTATATACCTTGTTGTACGGAGTTAAAGGTGGATAAAAATTACATAGACTTTGAGGATTGGAAGAAAAGACATTTAATAGATAGAAACCATTTTAACAACACTTACTTACACGACACAGAAGGTTGGATTGAGGAACATAGATTGATTGATAAGTATAATAGCGAGGTAATGAACCTTTAATTACTTACAACTACTGTATATCGGAACTGGTTCCGATATATCCAATATGTTTGATTGTTAAGATTGTTGTTTTAAAAGATTGATTATCATATATTTAATTCTTAATAATTGATCTTGTAGAACAATATTCTCTATCATAAATTATACACATTTACGATGTGTTTATTTATAGAGCTATGTCCTAATAAAACCTTAACCAGACGTATATCGGAACCTTTCCAATACGGCAATCAAAAAAAATAAAATCTAAAACTTCGGTTAAACTCTTTTGAAGATTTAGACTTGGGGTCAAAATCAGTGTTAAACTTATAATTTTTTTTTGAGCTATCCAAAAAAGAGTCCCATCATATGGATTATTATTGTAATTTTAGGTTCTTAAATCAAACCTCAGTTGAACGGCTTTCATAACATAGAACAAAAATTAGAACAATTCATCAAGCGCTACTACCTAAGTGCTTTGTTGAAGGGCATGGTATTGTTTTTTGCGATCGGACTGCTTTATGCCTTGCTGCTATTGGCAATTGAGCATTTCTTTTGGCTGGGCACTTCGGGTCGTTTGTTGTTATTTTGGGGTGTTTTTGGTTTTGAAGCCATTCTTTTTTATGGGCTAATTTTTACTCCCTTAGCCAAATATTTTAAGATTCAAAACCGCATTGATTTCGAAACCGCTTCTAAAATTGTAGGCGCTCACTTTCCGGAGGTCAAAGACAAACTTTTAAACGTCCTTCAACTCAACCAGCAGTCAGAACACAGCGAATTTCTTATAGCGAGTATTGAGCAAAAATCCAAAAACTTAAGCGTCATCTCATTTAAAAGTGCTGTCAACTTTTCTGAGAACATTAAATATTTACGCTATGCCGCAATTCCGATTGTGATTCTTTTTCTTTGTATTGCATTTGGAAAACAAGCAATTTTTACCGACAGTCTAAAACGGGTTGTCAATTACAATACAGCCTATACACCCCCCGCACCTTTTGAGTTTTTTGTGATCAACCCCAGTTTAGAAGCCATCGAGAACACCCCCTTTACCTTAGTCGTCAAAACACTTGGATCGGTTGTTCCAGAATCCGTTCAGATTGAATATGGCAAAGAAACATACATCTTAAAACAAACCCAGCTAGGCGTTTTCGAATATGAGTTTTCACAACCCAAAACAGCTATTGATTTTAAATTAGTTGCTGATGAGGTGATTTCCAAACCCTACCGCCTAAATGTTTTACCCACCCCCGTTTTGTTGAGTTTTGATATGTATTTAGACTACCCATCTTATACAGGCAAGTCCGATCAAAAAATTGCAAACAATGGAAATGGGTTGATCCCTGAGGGCACCAAGCTAAAATGGGAACTTCGCACCAAATCCACCGATTCGGTTGCGTTTACCTACAAAGACAAGCGCTTATTTTTTGAGAAGATCGATCAAAATTTTCATTTTTCCAAACAGGTTTTTGAATCGCTTAACTATACAATTCAAACAAGCAACACCAAGCTAAAAAATTACGAGAACCTCGCCTTTTCATTACAAACAATTAAAGATCAGTTGCCGGCTATAAAAGTCGAAATGAAGCAAGACTCAACGTATCAGTCCTCGCTTTATTTTTATGGACAAATTTCAGACGACTATGGGATTCACCAGTTAAAATTGTTTTATTATCCCTCGGCAGATGCCTCTCAAATAAAAGAGTTGACCTTAGCGTCCAATACATCTCCCTTTCAAGAGTTCACCCACGTTTTCCCATCAAACTTAGAGCTCCTAGAGGACACTGCTTACGCACTCTATTTTGAGGTTTCTGACAACGACCCATTTCACAAGAATAAGACGACTAGAAGCCGCATTTTTAATTACAACTCCAAAAGTGAAAACACCATTCAAGAGCTTCAACTAGAAGAACAAAACCAACTCAGTACCGCTTTTCAAAAGGCATTGAATACCCTGTCCGAACAAGACAAAAACTTAAATGAAATCTCTCAAACGCAAAAAGAAAAGGAGCAGCTTAATTTTAGCGATCAACAAAAATTAAAATCGTTTATAGAACGCCAACAGGCTCAAGACAAACTGCTGAAAGACTTCAACAAAAAAATGAAGGAGAATCTCAATCAGTTTGAAAAATCAAAAGAGGAAGACCCTTTTAAAGAACAGCTCGAAAAGCGATTGGAAGCACAACAAGAGGCCCTTGAAAAGGATGAAAAATTATTAGAGGAATTAAAAAAGATTACTGACAAGATCAATAAAGAGTCCTTAGCCGAAAAACTTGAGGAACTCGCGAAACAAAATAAAAATAAGCAGCGCAGTTTAGAGCAGTTGTTAGAGCTTACCAAACGTTATTATGTGACCCAAAAAGCGGATCAACTTCAAAACAATTTGGACGAACTCGCCAAAGAACAATTGCAGTTGGCGGAAGAACCAGAAGACAAAAACACACAAGATAATCAAGACAAGATAAATGAAGATTTTAAAGAGCTCTCCAAAGAATTAGACGATTTAAGAAAAGAGAATGAAGCCCTCTCAAAACCTCTTGAATTGCCAGACGACCCTGATTTGGAAAAATCCATCAAAAAGGATCAAGAAAATGCGAGTAGTGACTTAGGCGAAAAAGAAGAATCTTCAGATCCACAGGATAAAAAAGAGAAACTCTCAAATGCTCAAAAAAGTCAAAAAAAGGCGGGTCAAAAAATGCAACAAATGAGCCAGCAAATGGCACAGCAAATGAGCAGTGGCGGCGGTCAACAAATGAGTGAAGATATTGATGTGCTACGCCAAATCTTAGACAACCTATTGCTTTTTTCATTCGATCAAGAGGCGCTAATGAAACGTTTTAGGGAATCCACAACAAACCCTGCTGGCCATGCCAAACGTCTTGTAAAACAAAACGATCTGCGTGAACATTTCGAGCATGTTGAAGACAGTTTATTTGCACTATCGTTACGCCAGCCGATGATCTCTGAGTCCATTAACAAAGAAATTACAGAGGTCTTTTTTAATATTTATAAAAGCATTGACCTCCTCTCAGAAAACAGTGTTCGAGAAGCGGTTGGCGCACAACAATTTGCCATTACAGCCACCAACAAATTAGCGGATATGCTAAGCAATACCCTAGACAATATGGAGATGCAGATGCAAATGTCTACCGGACAAGGCGAGGGTGAAATGCAGTTGCCAGATATCATTATGAGTCAAGAAGCCTTAAGCAAGCAAATGGAGAAACAACTCGGAAAAGGTGAAAAATCTAAGGGAGAACAAGAGGGTTCTGAAAAGGGAGAAGGCGAGCCTAAGGAAGAAGGACAAGGGTCCAAAGAAGCTCAAGGAACGGAGGGAAAAGAAGGTAAAAACCGCACGCAAGGACAAGAAGGAAACCCAAGCGGACAAGGAGAAGGCTCTGAAGAGGACAACGGAGAATTGTTTGAGATTTTCAAAAAGCAACAAGAGTTGCGGAATGCTTTACAAGATTTAATAGATAAAAATGGCATTGGAGACAAGGGTCAAAAACTGTTGGATTCAATGGAAAAAATAGAGCAAAGCCTTATAAATCAAGGTCTTACAGAAAGCTCTTTGCAAAAAATGCAAGACCTTAAGCACCAACTTTTAAAGCTAGATAAGGCGGTTCAGCAGCAGGGAGAAGACACCAAGCGTGTTTCTAATACAAGTAAAGCGGATCGTTTTCAGGCACCGACCCCAAGTGCGGAGACCATCAAACAATATTTTAATACCATTGAAATATTGAACCGACAAAGCTTACCTTTGCGTCAAGAATTTAAGCAAAAAGTTCAAGAATATTTTAAAATAAAAAATGATTAGTTTTCACTCAGAAGTTTCTTTTGAAATTCCTAACGCAGACGTTACGGCTTCGTGGCTTGCTGCCATTATAACTCAAGAGCAGTATAATGAAGGCGAGGTATCTATTGTGTTTTGTGACGATGTATTTTTGCACAAACTCAACGTGGAGTTTTTGAATCATGACACCCTAACGGACATAATTAGTTTTGACTATTCTGTGGGAAAAGAAATCCATGGAGAAATTTTTATATCTATTGAACGTGTACGGGAAAATGCCAAAGAATTTGGTCAAAGTTTCGATGCCGAGTTATCAAGGGTGATGGCACATGGTATTTTGCATTACTGTGGTTATAAAGACAAGACTCCATCGGAAGCAACCACCATGCGCTCTAAAGAAGAGTTCTATCTTCAACAACGTTCCAATTAATTTTCTAAAGCCTTATATTTGCAATTGCAAAACGATTTGTTCCACGTGGAACATAATACATGTAATCAATGTTTGATAAAATTTACGACGTAATTGTAGTTGGTGGAGGTCACGCAGGAAGTGAGGCAGCGGCAGCTGCAGCCAATATGGGCAGTCAAACCCTGTTGGTTACAATGAACCTTCAAAACATAGCGCAAATGTCATGCAACCCCGCAATGGGCGGAATTGCCAAAGGACAAATTGTTCGTGAAATTGATGCCCTTGGGGGATATAGTGGAATTGTTAGCGATACCTCAGCCATCCAGTTTAAAATGCTGAACAAATCTAAAGGTCCAGCAATGTGGAGTCCTCGCGTTCAGAGTGATCGCATGCGTTTTGCTGAAGACTGGAGATTGTTGTTAGAGCAAACCAAAAACTTAGATTTTTATCAGGAAATGGTTACAGGACTTGTCGTTGAAGGCGATGAGATCAAAGGCGTAAAAACCTCTTTAGGGTTAGAGATTCGAGCAAAAACGGTTGTTTTAACCAACGGAACATTTCTAAACGGATTAATTCATATTGGAGATAAAAACTTCGGAGGCGGACGTGCTGGAGAAAAAGCTGCGACTGGGATTACAGAGCAACTCATTGATTTAGGTTTTGAGTCTGGCAGAATGAAAACAGGAACTCCGCCAAGAGTGGATGGTCGTTCTTTGGATTTTTCTAAAATGATTGAACAGCCTGGTGATGCCGTTCCTGAAAAGTTTTCATATTCAGACATTACCAAACCGCTTAGCAATCAGCGTTCTTGTCATATGTCTTATACAAGCTTAGAAGTTCATGATTTATTAAGAGAAGGGTTCGATCGTTCTCCTATGTTCAATGGTCGTATTCAAAGCCTAGGACCACGCTATTGTCCTTCTATTGAAGATAAAATAAACCGCTTTGCAGACAAAGACCGTCACCAGATTTTTGTGGAACCAGAAGGATGGAATACAGTCGAATACTACATCAATGGGTTTTCTACATCGCTTCCAGAAGATGTTCAATTTAAAGCGTTAAGTGCCGTTAAAGGCTTTGAAAACGTTAAGTTTTTTAGACCTGGATATGCCATTGAATACGACTACTTCCCTCCTACTCAATTGACACACTCCTTAGAAACTAAGTTGGTTAAAGGGCTTTATTTTGCAGGACAAATTAATGGTACCACAGGGTATGAGGAAGCAGCATCACAAGGGTTGATGGCTGGAATTAATGCCAGTTTAAAAGTCCAAGAAAAAGAGCCTTTTATACTGAAACGAAATGAAGCTTATATCGGAGTTTTAATAGACGATTTGATTACTAAAGGCACGGAGGAGCCATATCGAATGTTTACTTCACGGGCCGAATACCGCACACTTTTAAGACAAGACAATGCAGACATCAGACTGACTCCAAAAGGCTATGAACTTGGTATTGCAAGTGAAAAGCGCTTGAAACGTATGGAGGAAAAACTGTCAAAAGCTGAAGCGTTTGTGGGGTTTTTTAGAACTCAAAGCGTCAAACCAGAAGAAGCAAATCCGATTTTAGAAAGTAAGGATTCGCAACCGATTCGTCAGTCTGACAAAATGTTTAAAATATTTTCTAGACCCAATATTGACATTGCCGATGTTCGAAAATTTGAAGCTGTTGAGGCGTATATCCAATCCAATGATTTGGACAATGAAGTGATAGAACAAGCTGAAATTCAAGTGAAGTATTCAGGATATATAGCGAAAGAAAAAAACAATGCAGACAAACTCACAAGGCTTGAGTATGTGAAAATTCCTAGTGGATTTGATTATTCTCAAATCAAATCCATGAGCTCAGAAGCGCGCGAAAAACTTAAAAAAGTACAACCCACCACAGTTGCACATGCTTCTCGTATTAGCGGGGTTTCTCCGAATGATATTTCAGTGTTGCTGGTTTATATGGGGCGTTAATTAACTTAATTGTTCCACGTGGAACGTGACCTATGAAAGCAGATAAGCAATATCTTAAACTTAAAGATTATTCAGTAAGCGGAGAGCCTTTTGAACTCCTTTATGACGCATCTAGAGAACTGCTTTATACCCACCCCAAGCCACCACAATCCAAACTTTCAAACTACTACCCAAACACAAATTATATTTCCCATACCAATCAACGAAACTCTCTTTTTGATCTTTTATACCACGCCGTTAGATTTGTTTCTGTGCGTAGAAAGTTGCGACTTTTAAAACCTCATCAGCCCAAACAAGGAAGTCTATTAGACATCGGAGCTGGCACAGGATTTTTTTTAAGAGCGGCTAAAAAAAGAGGATGGTCCGTTATGGGTATTGAGCCCAATTTGTCTGCACGAACCCTTGCAAATTCAAAAATCCCCAACACTGTTTTTGACGCCGACACATTGCAAACACTGCCCGAAAAATCGTTTGATGTAATTACACTTTGGCACGTACTTGAACACTTGCCAAATTTAGAAGAGGACGTCAAAACAATCCACAAACTTTTGAAACCGAATGGCCGCATTGTGGTAGCCGTGCCAAATTTTAAAAGCTTTGATGCCGATTATTTTAAGAGCTTTTGGGCGGCATATGACGTTCCAAGACACTTATGGCATTTTTCACAGAATTCGATTTCAAAGGTTTTTTCAAAGGTTCAAATAGAAACAGAATCTACACTTCCTTTAGTCATGGATGCTTATTACGTTAGCTTGCTTTCTAATAAACTAAAAACAGGGTCTTATCGAATTTTAAATAGTTTGTGGATCGGATTCCTTTCAAATTTAAAGGCTTTAAAGTCTGGTGAGTATTCGTCACTTATTTATGTCCTTAAAAACAAGAATTAGCGTTTTAAGACCTTTTCTGGAGCTTTTTTCGCTAAACCCCTAACATTGCCCTCTGCTTTTGTTTTCTGTGATTTAACCCCTATCTACACAATTCAAAATCAATAGTTTTTTGCAATTGCACCAAAACAGTTTGATAGGTTTTCCTTATAATACAACTCCACCATTTATTTTCATAATTTTGCAATTAGTTTTTTTACTTTTGCATCCACTAACAAATTAAATCATCATGAAAAAATTAGCGATTGTATTTTTAACAATTATAAGTCTTACAGCCTGTCAACAACAAAAAATAGGTTTTGTGGACAACAGCGTACTTATTAACGAGTATCAAGAACGCAAAGATGTTGAAGCGAGCTTAAATACAAAAATTGAAGCTTTCAAAACACGCACAGACAGTTTACGGTCTGCTTTTGAATTGGAAATTAAAGAGGCGGAATTGAAAGCAAGTACGATGTCGCAATCTGCAATCCAGACACTTTCTCAAGAGCTTCAACAAAAAGAACAAGTATTATCTCAACGCGTTCAGTTTGAACAACAGCAAATTGCTCAAGAAAGTCAAACCCTAAATGATTCTATTATTAATAGAGTGAAAGCGTTTGTTCAAGACTACGGGAAATCAAACAACTATAATTTTATCTTAGGGAGTAATGAAGCGGGAAGTGTTTTGTATGGCGAAGAGGCATCGGACTTAACTCAGGAAATTTTAAAGGCCCTAAACGAAAATTACAGTCTTGAAAACTAGACTTTTTTAAGGTGTAGGAGTCGGGTTAGTTTAATGGATAAATCTGTTAATACGATCTTTGGATTTGCATTGCGTTCAATGTGGTAGCTTGCCAGTTCGATTTCTTTTGAAATTTCAGCAATGTTAGTAGCGTCTATAAAAGGCGCAAAGTTTTCAAATTTAAAAGAAGCGTCACTTAACTTCATGAAAACCAAATCATTAGAACCATAATTATAAAGCATCGCTTGTCTAAAAAACCGCAAACTATAGTCTAAAAATTGCTTTTGAATTTCGCGTCCTGCTTTGGAAATCTCAGCACTCCACTCCATCAGACTATTTATTGACTGCTTGTTGCTTTTTGCTTGAAAAGCCGTTCGAACCCAGGCAATAAACCAGGCTTCAAACTGAAGACCCTCAGGTTCCTGACTTAATAAATCCAGCGCTCTACTGTAGCTTCCCCCCGATTGGTGGGCGATGCTTTGAGCTAAACCCTCTTCTGTATGAAGCGAGTTAATCAATGCGTTTTTTATCTTTTCTTCCGAAAGAGGATTCAGCTGCACGATTTGACACCGCGACCGAATGGTATTAATAAGTTGCTCCTCGTCTTCTGTGACAAGGATAATTACTGTTTTATCCGCAGGTTCTTCAATTAGTTTCAGTAGTTTATTGGCACACATGGAATTCATCTTTTCAGCCATCCACACAATCAGTACTTTGTAGCCACCGTTAAATGCTTTGAGAGACATTTTAGAAACGATATCATTTGCTTCCTCAACACCAATATTTCCTTGTTTATTACCGACACCAACCAAATCATACCAATCATTAATGGACCCATACGGATTCGTTTCTATAAAGGAACGCCATTCGGTAAGGTAGTTAGACGAGATCGGTTTTGATTTAACTTTATCGCTTTTTGTGACAGGATATACAAAGTGGATGTTTGGGTGTGTGAGAGGGTTCATCGTACCAACCCCTTCATCTTGTTGCTTCATCAAATAATCCGCATAGGCAATCGCCATAGGGAGCGCACCTACCCCGCGTTTTCCAACATAAAGTTGTGCATGTGGAATACGCCCAGAGTTTATATTCTGTGTTAAGTGTGTTTTTAAAAAATCCTGCCCTATAATATCCTCAAAAGTCATAAAACAAAGATAGCAGATTAAATTGAATCTGCTCACGAAATCTAGTTCTTCCCAGTGCTCAAAAATAACAAATCTTAGAGCTGCAATTTTTTTGTGGGATTCACCTAACTTTCTTGAACGGTTTTTTCCTAGGCTAAAAGAATTACTTACCTTTGATTTTTTATAAATTAACTCACACCATCTCGAAGAAATGAAAACAATCCAGAATGTAAATTTTAAAAATTCAAAAGCACTCATACGGGTAGATTTTAATGTCCCTTTAAATGCTCAATTCGAAGTTACCGATGACACTCGAATTGTTTCAGCAAAACCAACAATTTTAAAGGTTTTGGAAGATGGAGGGAGTTGTATTTTAATGTCTCATTTGGGACGACCAAAAGCGCAAGAGCCTGAATTTTCATTACGTCATATTGTAAGTGCTCTTGAAACAATTTTAGGAGTTCAGGTTTTGTTCTCGAGTAATTGTATAGGGGAGGACGCTCAGAAAGCCTCAGACAACCTCAAACCAGGTCAAGTCCTTTTATTAGAAAACTTAAGATATCACTCTGAAGAAACAAAAGGGGACCTTGGTTTCGCAGAAGCACTTTCTAAGTTGGGCGACTTTTATATTAATGACGCTTTTGGAACGGCGCACAGAGCCCATGCTTCAACAACCATAATTGCTCAGTTTTTTCCAGAAAACAAGTGTTTTGGAAGTTTGCTTGCTCAAGAAATTGAAAGTATTGACAAAGTAATGCAAACAGGAGAAAAGCCTGTTTTGGCAATTTTGGGAGGCGCTAAAGTTTCTTCAAAAATTACAATTATAGATAATATTTTAGATAAAGTAGATCATTTGATTATTGGAGGCGGAATGACGTTTACATTTGTTAAAGCATTAGGCGGTTATGTTGGAGACTCTATTTGTGAGGATGATAAAATGGATTTGGCGCTTGAAATTCTTGAAAAAGCAAAACAAAAAAATGTTCAAATCCACATTCCTGTAGATGTTTTGGCAGCCGATGATTTTAGCAATGAGGCAAACACTCAAATTGTAGATGTTAGAGCCATTCCAGAAAACTGGCAAGGCTTAGATTGTGGTCCAAAATCAAAAGCGATATTTCATGAAGTTGTTCAAAAATGTAAAACTATTTTATGGAACGGCCCCTTAGGTGTTTTTGAAATGGAAACATTTTCTACCGGCACAAAAGCATTAGGAGATTCTATTGCGGAAGCAACTAAAAACGGTGCGTTTTCACTTGTTGGTGGGGGCGACTCTGTAGCAGCTGTTAAGCAGTTTGGTTTTGAAAACAAAGTGAGCTATGTAAGTACTGGAGGTGGTGCCATGCTTGAAAGTTTAGAAGGAAAAATCCTTCCTGGGATAGCGGCTATTTCTGAGTAAGTTTAGCGAAGCATACGCGATTATGATATTAATAGGAACAATGGTTGTATAGAATGAAATTAAGAGTTTTTTTATCTTTTTGTCTATTGAGCAGTGTTCTTATGCACAGTCAAAGTATTGACAGCTTAACTTTAGTTCCTGCTCCAGCGATTGACTCTGTTTCTTTGCGTCTTAAAAGCGTACAGAAAATGGAAGCACGCTGGTATAATGAAGCCTATAATAATTCATTATATGACACGCTAATACCTGTTGTTTCCAACGATTCTTATGATGCAATTTATTATCCAGAGTTACCAACGGATACACTCAAAAAAAGATTGGCAATTCTCGATGCCAAAACGCCTTTTAATATAGCATACAACCCCGCTTTAGAAAGCGTTATAAAGCGCTATTTAAAGAGCCGCAAACGTTCTACGGAAACATTAATAAATCGCAGTCAGTACTATTTTCCAATGTTTGAAGAAGTTTTGGACAAACACAACCTTCCATTAGAAATTAAATATTTGGCTGTTGTTGAATCGGCTTTAAAACCGCGGGCAAAATCACGAGTAGGAGCCACAGGGCTTTGGCAGTTTATGTTTGCTACAGGCAAGCAATACGGGCTTGAAGTAAGTAGTTATGTCGATGAGCGTTGCGACCCTTTACGGTCAACCAATGCTGCTGCTAAATACTTGGCGTCGTTGTATAAAACATTTGGAGATTGGGATCTTGCTTTAGCAGCGTATAATTCGGGACCAGGAAATGTTACAAAAGCAATTCGACGTTCTGGGGGCTATCAAAATTATTGGAACATCCGACCGTTTCTGCCAAGTGAAACCGCAGGGTATCTCCCTGCTTTTTTAGCAACGTTTTATCTTTTTGAATATGCAGATGCACATGGATTTCAACTTGAAAAAAATCAACTTCCAATCATTGCAACCGATACCGTTCACATCAAACAAATGATCTCTTTGGATCAGGTTGCAGAGCTTACAGACACCAAAATTGAAACACTTCAACACTTAAACCCGTCTTATAAGTTAGATATAATTCCTGTTTTGGACACCAAAACCTACGCACTTAGGCTTCCGCTTACCAAAATCGGAGATTTTGTTCAAAATGAAACACAAATTTATGCAACTGCTAAAGCTGAATTTGAAGCGCGAGAGAAACCTTTGCCTCAATTTTTTGAAATTGATTCTAAAATTAGATATAAAGTTAAATCGGGGGATTATTTAGGGAAAATTGCACGAAAATTCAGGGTTAGAGTGAGTCAAATTAAGAAATGGAATGGACTCCGAACAAATGATTTAAAAATAGGGCAACGACTGACAATTTATTCTCGAAACCCAACCGCTTATAGTTTTAATAACTCAACTTCTGCTTCCAAAAAAACTCAAAAGAACTCTAGTAAATCGACTTATTTAGTGAAACCTGGCGATTCTTTATGGAGTATTTCAAATAAATTAACAGGAATTTCTGTCCAAAACCTTAAAGAATGGAATGATATTTGGGACAATCATTTAAAACCAGGGATGACCTTGATTATTTCTAATTAAAAAACCAACTCAATGAGACTTTATCTAAAAGCGTTATGTTTAGTATTCCTTTTATCTGCTTGTGAGGACTCTAACTCTAAAAAAGTATATAAACCACAGTCCTCAGGAAACATCAATGATTTATCTGTGGTAATTGATAATGATTTATGGGAATCCTCGGTTGGTGAGGCGATTCGATCTACAGTTGGAGCGCCTTTATATGGGTTGCCTCAAGACGAACCTCAATTTTCAATACGACAAATTCCCTCTTCAGTTTTTACAGGGTTTGTAAAAAACTCACGTCTTGTTTTAAAGGTAAAGAAAGGGGTTGCTGCCGCTACAAAATTTTATAAAGATCCCTATGCGTCGCCTCAACGGATGGTTACGGTGAGTGGGATGACGAACCAAGAAATTACGGATCAATTTATAACAAATCAAGATAAAATCGTCCAGACGTTTAAAACGCAAGAGATCCAAGAAAAGCAACGTCGAACAAAAAAAACATTGTTTAATTCTACAGCAATTACCAAGCAGTTTGGGATTAACATTCAGTTTTCATCGCTTTATCGCATTGCCAACCAAGTAGATAATTTTTGCTGGATCCGAAGAGACATTAAAACAGGAACAGTAAATTTGTTGCTATATTCACTTCCTTATGATGATACCCTTACAAAAGAAGCACTTGCAAAACGAGTGATTACAGTGCGGGATTCGATTGGAAAACGATACATTCCAGGACCGGTAGATGGGAGTTATATGACAACAGAAAAGGCATATACCCCATTTTTTGCTGACACCAAAATATCGAATTTAACGAGTTTTGAAACAAAAAGTATTTGGCAAGTGAAGGACGCTTTTATGTCGGGCCCATTTATAAACTATTGGATAGAAGACAAAGTAAACAATCGCTACTTGATTGTAGAAGGCTTTGTGTTTGCGCCCTCCCTTGGAAAACGCGATTATATCTTTGAATTAGAGGCAATTATACGGTCGATAATTATAAAACAATAAACCCCAGCTGCGCCAGGATTTAGTTAGTCTTTTTTATCTTCAGTGTCTTTTGTTTCTTCTTTACTGGCTTTTTTGAATTCTTTGATTCCACCTCCTAAGCCTTTCATAAGTTCAGGGATTTTTTTGCCGCCAAACAACAAAAGAACGACAACCACAATTAAAATAATTTGTGGAGCTCCAATAGCTAAGGGTAACATATATATGCTCATGATGTTATAAGTTTTAGATTACAAAGTTAATAATTATCCTTTAAATAACGAGTTATTTCAAACTTTAGTCCGCTTTAAACAATGGAATCGCTTAATTTTTAATTAATTTTGTCTTAATACAATGACAAGAAAAAAAATAAATAAAAAAAAGCTTAAAAAAAAGCTGCTTCATAAATACCGCTTAGTGGTGTTAAATGAAGACACTTTTGAAGAACGAATAGCGTTTAAGCTCACACGTCTTAACGTTTTTGTTTTGGGCTCTTTAATTGCAATTTTATTGGTGGCGATCACCACCGTTTTTATTGCGTTTACACCTGTTCGCGAATACATTCCTGGCTATTCTTCAACAGCACTTCAAAAGCAAGCTTTGGAGCTCGACTCTAAAACAGATTCTTTATTGGAAGTGATTACAATGAATGACGCCTATATTAACTCTGTTAAAAGCGTATTGCGTGGAGAGGTTAGTGCAGTTGTTATAAATAAAGATTCTATTTTTAAAGCCGCTCAAGCAGATACAGATATTTTAGACTTAAACCCTTCAAAAGCAGATTCAATTTTGAGAGCGAAGGTGAGTAATGAGGATAAATATAATTTATTTGAAACCGCCACAGCGGTGAAAGATTTTGTGTTTTTTCCACCTGTAAACGGTTCTATAAGTGCTGGGTTTGACACAAAAGAAAAGCATTATGCGGTTGATATTGTCATTCCAAAAAACACCCCAGTAAAGGCTACCGCAGACGGACGCGTTTTATTTGCTTCTTGGACTTCAGACGCCAGTTATGTGATCATTATAGATCATGGTGATGAATTGATTTCTGTATATAAGCACAATTCTTCTCTTACGAAATCTCAAGGCGACTTTGTAAAATCTCGGGAAGTCATTGCTATATCTGGATCTTCAGGAGAGTTGAGTACAGGACCCCATTTACATTTTGAACTTTGGAACAATGGAATTCCTTTGAACCCTTCAACCTTTATTGACTTTTAAAACAATTTAAAATGCCATCAATTAAATCGTTTGCTGCAAAATTGTATGCGACTAGAGTATATAATAAAATCAATAGATGGGCCTCTAACCCTATTGAGACTCAAGAGCGCGTTTTTCAATCGTTAATTTCTGACGCCTCTTCCACTCAATTTGGAAGGGATCATAATTTTAAAAATATATCCACACACGAAGATTTTGTAAAACAAGTTCCTGTGCGGGATTATGAAGCTTTGAGACCCTATGTTGAAAAAGTGGTTGCAGGCGAAGCTGATATTTTATGGAAAGGCAGACCTTTGTACTTTGCGAAAACCTCGGGGACAACTTCAGGAGCTAAGTACATTCCAATCACAAAAGAAAGCATGCCAGGCCACATCGAAGCGGCCAAAAATGCTATTTTACTTTATATTCATCAAACGGGAAACACTAAAATTGTGAACGGAAAAATGATTTTCTTACAAGGAAGTCCAGTTCTCGAGTCCAAAAATGGCATTCAACTTGGACGCTTGTCTGGAATTGTAGCACACTACGTGCCCAAATACCTTCAAAAAAATCGTCTTCCTTCATGGGAAACAAACTGTATAGAAGACTGGGAAACCAAAGTAAATACCATTGTTCAGGAGACTGTGAACGAGGATATGTCTGTAATTGCAGGGATTCCGTCTTGGGTTCAGATGTATTTTGAAAAACTTATTGAAGAAAAAAAGCAAAAGGTCGGAGAGCTATTTAAAAACTTTGATCTTTTTATTTTTGGGGGTGTAAACTATGAGCCTTATCGTTCTAAATTTGAGAGTTTAATAGGAAGAAAAATTGACAGTGTGGAGCTTTATCCTGCCAGTGAAGGATTTTTTGCATTTCAAGACCGGCAAAATGAGCCTGGAATGCTGCTTCAATTAGACTCAGGAATGTTCTACGAATTTATAGTTGCAGACACTTTTTTTGAGGCTTCTCCTACTCGATTGACTTTAAAAGATGTTAAAATCGGCGTAAACTATGTCATTATTATATCAACGAATGCAGGCCTTTGGGCTTATAATATTGGGGATACGGTACAATTTACTTCATTAGCCCCTTTTAGGGTAATTGTCAGTGGACGCATTAAACATTTTATTTCTGCATTTGGCGAACACGTCATCGCAAAAGAAGTTGAACATGCGCTTTTAAGTGCTTTAAAAACAACTGAAGTAAGCGTGAGTGAATTTACAGTTGCACCTCAAATCGAGCCTTTAGAAGGGCTGCCGTATCATGAATGGTTTATTGAATTTGAAAATTCACCTTCAAATATTGAGGACTTCGCTACTCAAATTGATGCCGCTTTGCAAAGCCAAAACAGTTACTATTTGGATTTGATACAAGGAAAAGTATTGCAGCCTTTAAAAATTACACCCGTTCAAAAGGGAGGCTTTCAAAATTACATGAAAACCATAGGGAAGTTGGGAGGACAAAACAAAACGCCTCGATTGTCTAATGATCGAAAAATCGCAGATGTTTTGACACAAAATATTCAGGTTAAATAATGTATATTTGTAGTACTTATGCAAAAATCTCAAATTAAAAATAGAAAACGTACTCGCGCACAAGAGAGTTCTCACGCCATAGAGCGTATGTACTTGACGATGAGGCATTTATTTAATAGGGGGTTTTATAAACCAATGGGTGTTTCTGGAGAAACTTTGCGCCAAGCATTACTGCAATTACGCCCTGAAATTTATGGTTCTATTGGGGACGACAAAACAGAGTTAGAAGGCCTGCTTTATGTAGTTGACCGATTGCCTGTTGGGATTGAAGAGTGTATTTTGATAAATTTAACGAGTGCTGAAGGTTTTGGGGATTCTCATTTTGAGGTCATCGTGCCTTCCAAAAGGCGTCGAAATTGTTATCGAATTGATTTTGAGCAAATGAACATCGAAATTACTCGAGGGCGTTCGGAAATTTATGATATTTTGACGCATCTAACGTTTATGTTTATTGAGTCTCATAAAATTGCAAATCGTGTAGTTATAGACGAAAAAGGCACCACGACAAGAGATTGGATAAAGTTAGAATCTGCTGTGCTTTCTAAGAAAAAATTGAGTCAAAAAGAGCGCGAGCTGGCAATTACCCATACAGGGAATATTTTGGGCCGAACTTTTGAAGAAATTGTGGAGGTTTATGATCAGTTTTCAACACCAAAACAACCGAATCATTTCTTGCACCTGATTTATTGGTTAGGAAAGCGCGCAATTGAAGAAATTGTAGACAATTCAAAACGAACAATTAGTTTTAGCCCTGTTTTAAGAGAACGATTGGGGCATCATATTCACGGAGAGGCATGGGCAACTACAATAAAAGAGACCCTTCAGAAGCATCAATTAATCAACCGGACAATTCATGTGATCTCCGCAAACCTACACAGTGTTATGAATACGCTTCACGCGTCAAAAGCACTAAAAGATTTATGCGCTAAGCAGGATGTTTTTACAGTATATGACTTGTTGAGTAAAGAAGAAAATAAGACACTACGCAATAAAACTAAGCAAGTTGCGTTGCAAGAAGGCATGATTTTCATAGAAGATAAATCCGGAACCAACATAGATGTTCAAATCTTTGATTCCTCTAAGATTGATTTTTCTCATACAGAATTTGAGTTTGATTCTAAAAAGGAAGCACCCGTAATTATCGTTATGGATTATGCTTTTGGAGAACAAGCTTATGAGACGATAGATGAATTATTAAAGCCGTTTAAGACAGCTGAAAAGAAGATCCATCTGAATGTTGATTCGATTTCGGTAATGGGAAAAGCAGGTATTTTAGAAGGGTCTAAAGGGGATATTATGATTCCATCGGCACATATATTTGAAGGAACAGCAGATAACTATCCTTTTAAAAATGAGTTAACGCTTAAAGATTTTGACACGAAAGATATAAAAACTTTTGAAGGTACAATGGTGACTGTATTGGGCACATCACTTCAAAATAAGGACCTTCTAAAGTTTTTCCATGATTCGACGTGGAATGTTATTGGGCTAGAGATGGAAGGCGCCCATTATCAAAAAGCAATTCAATCGGCTTCAAAGGTTCGTCACAGTATCAATCCCAATGTAAAGGTTCGATACGCTTATTATGCAAGTGATAATCCCCTTGAAACAGGTAGTACTTTAGCGTCTGGAGGACTCGGTTCAAGCGGCGTAAAGCCAACTTATTTAATTACGAAACAAATTTTAAATCAGATATTTAATTAATAATACATTATGAGCACTAATTCTAATACTCCCAACAATTCTGAAGAAGTTGATTTAGGACAACTTTTTAATCTAATCGGAAATGTTTTTGATCGTTTCTTTAATTTTATTGGTAGGATTTTTAATAACCTTTTTTTAGCATTTATATGGGTTATTTTATTTACAAAAAAACGAATCATCATTCTTGCTTTGGTGACGGCTTTTGGGCTTATATTAGGGGCTCTTAGTCAAAAAACAGCAATTCCTAAATACGAGTCCTCTGTGACAGTGGTGCAAAATTATCCAACGGGGGAGAACCTTTACAGCTCTGTAGGTTACTACAATGATTTGTTAAGACAACAAGATTACGAAACTCTTGGAGCAGTTTTGGACTTAGACCTCGAAAAAACGAAATCTATTTTAGAGTTCAATGTAGAGCCAGTGGTTAGTGAAAACAACAAGCTTGTGGCATTTGATAAATACATAAAGCAATTAGATTCTTTGGCAGCATCTAAAATTGAATATGAAGATTTCCTGGATAACAATGAAGATTACACTCATAAATATCAGCAAATTAGAATCGAGTCTTCAGAGCGAAATAGTTTTAAATCTGTTTTTGAAAACATTGTTAAGTCGATTAATTCAAATCCCTTTTTCATAAACGAACAGCGTAAAGATATAGTAGAACTTACTCAAATAAAAACGTCTTTAGAGAAGGCTTTGGACGAATCAAAAACGCTTCAAGAGACCTATAAGAAAGTTCTAGAACAAGGCATAGATTCTAACCAAGCTAAATCTTCTGAAATTGGAATTACTTTTGAAGGTTCTAGTGAAGTTGAAAAAACTAAGGAATTTGATTTATACCTAAGCGATTTAGAATTGAGAACACAATTGGTACAAATAGAAAGGGATCTTTTAGACAAGCAATACATCGTTGAAATGATTTCAAACAAACAGGATTCAGGGTCTGCAAGCACTACAAAAACACTTTTAGAAATAGAATTGAGTCCAGCCATTTATTATGGAATTTTATCATTTTTGGCCGCGTTCGGTATTTTATTAGGGATAGAATTTTTAAGGTTTACAGAAAAATACAAGACAAAAGTATGACTGTTTTAATTACAGGCGGCGCGGGCTTTATTGGCTCTCATGTCACAAAATTATTTGTAGAAAAACACCCCAACTATCACGTTTTTAATTTAGACGCACTTACGTATGCGGGCAATTTAGAGAATTTAAAAGCAATTGAGAACCACCCCAATTACACCTTTATAAAAGGCGATATTACCGACGAGGAGTTCATAAATAAGCTATTTAAAACACATAAGTTTGACAACGTTATTCACTTAGCTGCGGAGTCTCATGTAGATCGTTCTATAAAAGATCCCTTAGCATTTATTAAAACCAATATTCTTGGTACTACAATTCTGTTAAACGCTTTTAAAAACACTTGGAAGGATAACTTTGATCAAAAATTATTTTATCATGTAAGTACTGATGAGGTTTATGGAACATTAGGCCATACAGGGCTATTTACAGAGACGACACCCTACGATCCGAATTCTCCATATTCGGCTTCTAAGGCAAGCTCAGACCATATTGTGAGGTCCTACGGAGAAACCTATAATATGCCCTACGTCATTACAAATTGTTCAAATAACTATGGCCAGAATCAATTTCCAGAGAAATTAATTCCACTCTTTATTAATAACATAATAAACAGAGAGGCACTTCCAGTGTATGGAAATGGCGATTATACTCGAGATTGGCTGTATGTGAAAGACCATGCAGCAGCCATTGACTTGGTTTTTCATAAAGGAAAAAATAAGGAAACCTACAATATTGGAGGTTTTAATGAATGGAAAAACATAGATTTAGTAAAGGTTTTGTGTCAACAAATGGACGTGAAACTCGGACGTCCCTCAGGAGATTCAGAAAAACTGATTACTTTTGTTACAGATCGACCGGGTCATGATTTGCGCTACGCAATTGATGCCTCAAAAATAAAAAATGAACTCGGTTGGGAGCCCTCCGTAACTTTTGAAGAAGGATTGGCCATCACCATTGATTGGTATTTAAACAATGATGTTTGGCTAAAGAACGTGACCAGTGGGGCGTATCAGTCCTATTACGATAAACAATATAATTAACACCAGATGAAAGGAATTATTTTAGCTGGCGGGTCAGGAACACGCCTCCACCCTTTAACGTTGTCTGTAAGTAAGCAATTGATGCCTATTTACGATAAGCCGATGATATATTATCCGCTGTCCACATTAATGTATGCAGGTATAAATGAGGTGTTAATTATTTCAACCCCCAAAGACTTACCGCTTTTTAAAACACTATTAGGGGATGGCAAAAAGTACGGGTGTTCTTTTGAATATGCTGTCCAAGAACATCCAAATGGTTTAGCTGAGGCCTTTTTAATAGGCGAAGAATTTATTGGAAATGACAAGGTGGCTCTTATTTTGGGAGACAATATTTTTTATGGGACGGGTTTAGAAAAATTGTTGCAAGCCAATAACAATCCCGAAGGGGGAATTATTTATGCCTACAGGGTTAATGATCCAGAGCGCTATGGCGTTGTTGAATTTAATCAAGAAGGCAAAGCGATTTCTATTGAAGAAAAACCAGAACACCCAAAATCGAATTATGCGGTGCCAGGGATTTATTTTTATGACAATACAGTTGTTGAAATTGCAAAAAACATCCAGCCGAGTCATAGAGGGGAATTAGAAATAACAGATATCAACAAAGAATATCTCAAACAAGGTAAATTAAGTGTCAGTATTTTAGATCGAGGCACGGCTTGGTTAGATACTGGAACGTTTCAATCATTGATGCAAGCTTCACAATTTGTAGAGGTTATTGAGCAACGTCAAGGATTAAAAGTCGGTGCTATTGAAGGTGTGGCTTTTGAAATGGGATATATAGACGAAACACAACTCAAAAGATTGATAGAGCCCTTATTAAAAAGTGGGTATGGTGAAAATTTAATCCAACTTTTGAATAAAAAGTAATGAAAGTAACAGAAACAAAACTTAAAGGTTGTTTTATAATAGAGCCAAAGCTGTTTAAAGACTCTAGGGGCTATTTTTTTGAGAGTTTCAATCAACATAGGTTTAATGAATTGATTGGAAAGAACATTGATTTTGTTCAAGACAATGAATCCTTTTCTTCTAAAGGAGTTTTAAGAGGGTTGCATTTTCAAACAGGAGAATATGCTCAGGCCAAATTGGTGCGGGTTATAAAAGGAATGGTGTTAGATGTCGTTGTAGATCTTCGAAAAGACTCTCCTACATTTTCTAAACATTTTTCAATTGAATTGTCTGAAGACAATAAAAAACAACTTTTTGTTCCACGAGGATTTGCACACGGGTTCATCGTTCTTAGTGAAACAGCCGTCTTCTCCTATAAATGCGATAATTTTTATAACAGTGCTTCCGAACAAGGGCTTCGTTATGACGACCCTTCTTTGGGCATTGACTGGAGACTACCAACAAAAGAGTTTATAGTTTCAGAGAAAGACTTAGTATTGCCAACACTTTCAACCCTATCGCTATGATGCATGTGTTAGTGACAGGAAGTAATGGGCAATTAGCAAGTTGTATTAAAGACCTTGCTGGTCAGTATGAGAATCTAAAGTTTATTTATACAGATTATCAAGAATTAGACATTTGTGATTTAAAGCAAGTAAATACGTTTTTTAAATCCAATCCAAAAATAGATTATTGTATTAATTGTGCCGCTTATACGGCTGTTGATAAAGCAGAGTCAGAAGTCGATAAAGCTTATGAAATCAATGCTCAGGGCGCCAAAAATTTAGCCATTGTTTGCCACGAATTTGATGCGGTTCTGATTCAGATTTCTACCGATTTTGTGTTTGATGGACAAAAAAACTCCCCTTACGTTGAAACAGATGTTCCCAACCCGATAAGTGTTTATGGAGCGTCTAAGCTCCAAGGAGAAGTTGAGGTTAAACAACGATTAGAAACGTATTTTATATTTAGAACCTCTTGGTTATATTCCGAGCATGGTTCTAATTTTATGAAAACGATGTTAAGACTGGCGGAAACACGCGATGAAATTAGCGTAGTATCAGATCAAATAGGAACTCCAACCTATGCAGGAGATTTAGCGAAAATGATATTAAACATTGTGAGTTCTAAAAACACTAACTTTGGCCTGTATCATTACAGCAACGAAGGCATGGTCAGCTGGTATGATTTTGCAAAGGCTATTTTTGAAGTATCCGCAATAGAAATTAAATTAAATCCCATTAAAACGGTGGATTACCCAACTCCAGCGAAGCGCCCTGCTTACAGCGTAATGGATAAGGCTAAGATTAAAAGTAGATTAAGCACCCAAGCTTCATTTTGGATTGAAAGCCTACAAAAAGCGATTAAAGTTACCGTTTTAAGAAATACATACCATGATTAAAAACCTTTTCATCTTCGGAACTCGGCCGGAAGCGATTAAAATGGCTCCTTTAATAAAGGCCTTTCAGAAGCACCCAGAATTATTTAGCGTTAAAATATGTGTAACAGCTCAACATAGAGAAATGTTGGATCAGGTTTTAGATTTTTTTGAGATCACAGCTGACTATGATTTAGACTTAATGAGGCCTAATCAAAATCTGTACACTCTAACCGCCAATATAATCACGGATATGATGCCTGTTTTAGAAAGGTTTCAACCAGACTATGTTTTTGTTCATGGAGACACGACTACAACTATGGCAGGCAGCATTGCCTCGTTTTACAGTGGTGCCAAAGTATGCCACGTTGAGGCAGGGTTGAGAACTCATAATAAATTATCTCCTTTCCCCGAGGAAATTAATAGACAAATTACTGGACGTGTTTGTGATTACCATTTTGCACCTACCATGACCTCGAAACAAAACTTACTTAAGGAAAACATTAATGAAAATACGGTTCTTGTAACAGGAAATACAGTAATTGATGCCTTACAACACAGTGTAGAACGCGTTGTTCAGGAACCAAGTGCCCATATTAAAAAGATATCAAAAACACTTGGCAATAAAGAAGTTATTTTAGTCACTGGTCATAGAAGAGAAAACCATGGTGACGGTTTTATAAGAATATGTGAAGCATTAAAAACAATTGCATTAAACAACAAAGATCGCCTTATTGTTTACCCGGTTCATTTAAACCCCAAAGTTCAGGAACCTGTAAATAGAATTTTGGCTCATATTGAAAACGTTTTATTGATAGAGCCAATGGCTTATCAAGATTTTATTTGGATGATGAATCGTTGTAAAATCATAATAACCGATAGTGGAGGTGTCCAAGAAGAGGCGCCAAGTTTAGGCAAACCAGTACTTGTTATGCGTGACACCACAGAACGCCCAGAAGCTGTTGAAGCAGGAACTGTAGTACTTGTAGGAACGGATAAAGAGAGAATTATAAAAGAAACCCTTGATTTATTACAAAATACAGAACGTTTTGAGAAAATGAGTAAATTACATAACCCCTATGGAGATGGTAAAGCTTGTGAGCGAATTGTGGATTTTATTGCGAAATTAGAAGGTAAAAAAGTAACTCATAAAAACGAGTTTAAAAGTTAATATAGAACGAATGAACAAACCAGAAGTCGTCATGATTGGATTAGGATATATCGGTTTGCCAACAGCAGCACTGATTGCATCCAATAAGGTAAAGGTCTATGGAGTTGATATCAACTCTAAGGTGGTAGAGACCATCAATAAAGGACAAATACATATTGTAGAGCCAGAGTTAGACACAGCAGTCGCTAGCGCAGTTAAAGAAGGATATCTAAAAGCTGGAACAACACCCGTTGAAGCCAATACTTATTTAATTGTGGTGCCCACACCATTTAAGGATAAAAATGAGCCAGACATTTCATTTGTGGAAGCCGCCACACGGGCGGTATTGCCTTTGTTAAAAAAAGACGATTTATATATTATTGAATCGACTTCCCCTGTAGGGACAACAGAAAAGATGATGCATTTAATATTTTCCGAAAGACCAGAATTAAAGGGAACATTAAATATCGCTTACTGCCCAGAGCGCGTATTACCAGGTAACGTAATGTATGAACTAGTACATAACGACCGCGTAGTTGGAGGTGTTGATGAAAAGTCGACTGGTAAAGCGCTTGAGTTTTACAGACAGTTTATAGAGGGTGACTTGCACAAAACTAACGCGCGCACTGCGGAGATGTGTAAATTAGTTGAAAATTCATCCAGAGACGTTCAAATAGCCTTTGCGAACGAGTTGTCGTTGATATGTGACAAGGCAGACATCAATGTTTGGGAGCTTATTGAATTAGCAAACAAGCATCCAAGGGTAAATATTTTACAACCTGGCTGTGGAGTTGGAGGTCATTGCATAGCAGTAGATCCTTATTTTATTGTTTCTGATTATCCAATGGAGTCTAAGATTATTGGGACGGCCAGAGAAGTTAATAATTATAAATCGTTTTGGTGTGCCGAGAAAGTTAAGTCTGCAAAATTAGAGTTTCAATTAAAGCACGGCCGCAAGCCAAGCATTGCTTTAATGGGACTCGCCTTTAAACCCAACATCGACGATCTTAGAGAGTCGCCAGCTAAATATATTGCTCAAAAGGTATTGCAAAATGCTAATAACGAAGAGTATTATATTGTTGAACCCAATATTACAGAGCACAAAGTATTTAAGTTAACAAATCACAAAGAGGCTGTTCAAAAAGCAGATATCATTGTTTTTTTGGTAGCCCATAAAGAATTTAAAACATTACAACTAGCTGAAAACAAAGTTGTTTTAGATTTTTGTGGAACAAAAAAAATTAAATAAAAATTACACTCAATTTATATAAATGGAAAAGGTTTTAGCATTAATTTCAAAACTTAATAAAAAAGGGTTTTTCCATCTTATAATTTCTAATTACTCTGTACAATTTATTGTTTTTGGATCACATTTATTGATTGCGAAGATAATGACACCAGAAGATGTTGGAGTTATTAAAATAATCGAGACTTTTGTAAATATAGCAATTGTACTTGGCGGAGGAGGTGTGATTTTTGCGCTCTTAAAAGTTGTTCCAGAGAATAAAGATAGAGAAATCAGAAATTACTCGTTACGTTTTTCAATTAAATACGTTGCAATATTTTCCATAGTCGTTTTTGTGTTGTTCAATACATTGGCACATTTTAAGTTGATTTCACAGAATGAGAAATTAATTTTTTGGTTTCATCAATATTCCTTCATTATTCTCCCCTCTGTAGTAATTATGTTGTTGATAAGATATTACCAGGCAATTAATCTGTTTAAAAGAATAAGCACCGTCATATTAATTTTAAAACTAATATCTGCAATATTTGTAATAACATTGACCTACTTATTTTTTATTAAAGGTTATATTTTATCTATGGTAATTACGACTACCTTAGTTATGTTAAGCTTAATTTATGATGTTAGAAAAACAGTGAACGTTTCTTTTTTACCAAGTAATTATATTAAAATTAAGAAAAAAATTCAAAGCTTGTCTAAAACAGCCTTTTTTGCACAAATAATAGATCAGTTTAAGCTTCACTCAGGATTTTTGATTGCAAATTATATAATTTTTGATCGGGTTATGTTTGGACACTATGCCTTTGCACTTATAATTATTCAAGGGATGAATATTGTATCAACAAGTGTTCAGCAATTTATTATTCCAAAAATGTCCGAAATATCTAATGATGTTTCATTGTTTTTTCAAAAGCTGCAAAAATTTGAGGCAAGATTTGTATTAATTTCAACTTTAATAGTTATAACATCAGAATTAATACTGCCATTGATTATAGAAATTGTATTTGGAAGCAAGTATAATGAAGCAATTCCATTATTGAGGGTAATGATAATAGGATGGTATATTCAATCATTTTACGCCCTTAAAGGAGTTGCTTTTCTTAGTTTGGGTCAAATGAAATATATATCATACTCTTCTTTATATATATTTTTAGTTTCAGTACCATTAATGTATTGGTTAAACATTAAATTTGGAGCAATAGGGGCATCTATGTCATATGTTTTACAAAACGGTATTAGTTATTTAATTCTATTTCTTTTTCTAAAAAGATTAAAAAAAGAAGTTGTAAATAATATTACAGATCTATAATATGAGAATTTCAACTAGACCAAAATTATCATATAGAACGTTTAAGAATGGAATTATTTTATTTCCTTTTTTATTGATTTTTATTTCGGAAATATTATCAATTTCTAATAAAGGTACATCAAGTATTATAAAAGTTAGTGCAGTAATATATATGATAATATATGCGATATTTTACAGAAGGTATCACAATAATTTTTTATTTTTATTATTTTTATTTATTCCCTTTTTTACTTACGGCATTGTTCATTCCTTCAGCATTGAAGCGGCCTTAACAGAAGCAATAAGATATCTCTTTCCTATTACGATTCTCTTATACAGTTTTTCTATAAGATATCATTTTAAATTGCTAATAAAGGTGTTTATCCTTTTTGTTATTATAAATGATCTTTATCAAATCTTAAATTATATTAATTGGATAAGAGGAATAGACCAATGGTTTTATTTGTATAGACCTGATGGCAGTAGAAGTTATAATGCTTCATCTGGTATCATCCGAGCAACAGGAATTGTTGCGTTTTTCGGTCTTTTTGGGTTTATTAACTTAATTGCCTTTTTCCTTGCCAGAAGGTTTTATCAAGGGAAAAGGAAGACGTTGCTATTGATGTTTTTTACTCTTTTTATGTTCTTGAGCTTTTCTTACAAATCAATAGGATCATTTTTTGTCTTATTATTTTTAGAATATAGAGATAAGTTGAAGCTGCTTTTGGTAATACTTTTTGTTTTTTTAATCGCGCTCATTTCCATCCCCTCTACACTCACAAGTATGGGTGAAAACTTCTCCTACAGGATTAAAGAATACGTAACTGAAGGAAATTCAGCAAGAGCTGAATCATATCGCGTTATGTTTTCCGATTTATCAGAGTTTAATCTTTTAGGGAGAGGTGTTGGTTCTTTTGGAGGGCCGTCATCAGTAAGTTTTAATTCACCCGTTTATGAAGATGTAGATTTTAACTGGTATGTTACCACTAATTTAGCAACTACAGACACATATTACCCACATCTTTTTGTTGAGATGGGATTAATAGGAGGGCTTCTGTATCTTTTAGTTATTTTTTCCCAATTACTTTTTTTTAAATGGGATATAAAGAAATTTAAAATTGTATTTATAATATATTTTTCTTTATTTGTAGACTCATTATTTTCATATTCTTTAAACAATATTGCTTTCTTAGCAGTATCATTGATTTTTATTTATCCTATATGTTATATGGACAAAAACAAAACAGTTAGTTTATCAAATTAAGAATTATTAATGTAGTCGTAAAGAATAATATGCCAAGAAAAAGTGTTTTTATAATTACATGGTTCCTGATTTTAGTTTATTTGGTGTTAGATTTTTACCTCAAAGCTGACAGAACCTTTTTGCCCTTAAATTATACGTGGAAAGAACTCACACTAATAGAAACTATTGAAGATGTGACTATTGATACAGTTTCTTTAGACTATCTAAGAATTAATTCACCTAATGACCTAATTAACAAAACAAACACCTTTTGTTTAGAACTAGAACGCCCCCATTATTTTAGAACCACGTCAGTAAAAAAAACAGATTCAACAGTTGCCTTTATTGGGTTAAAATGGTTAAACGGGACACCAAATTTAAACACAAGAGAAACAACTCTTCAGATAGTAGACTTACCTCTAAAACAAAAAGGAAATATTACAGTAACAACAATTGGTGATTCTCAAATGTTATGGAGAGATGGAAGAGAATTTAGGAAGAACCTTTCAATGAAAAACAAGTCCCTTTATTTTAAAGGAGAAAACAGGGACGTTTATGGCTATCCCTGTGAAGCAGAAATTTTTGTTACAACTAAAAAGATTGAAGAAAATATAAAGGATATCAAAGCGGTTCAAAATTACATTCTTTTTTTTGGGGCACATGATAAAAACAAAACCAAAGAAGAAATAACAGAATCGGTTAGAAATATTTTTAAAACACTTTCGCTTAGAAAGAAAACTCAAAAGGTTTTAGTGATTACATTGCCACCATCCCCAGTCTTAACTTTTGAAGAACACAATAAAAAATTCAATAATATTTTAAAGAAATGTGCTAATGATTATAAGAATGTAGTTATAGTAGATTTATATAAACAGTTGAGCTTTAAGAAAGAATATTTGAGGAAAGATAATGTACACCTCAACAAATATGGTCACAATTTACTATCTAAACTTATTTTAAAATCGTTAGAATGAACGTTCTGTTAGTCAATAATAAATCTTTTTTTTATTGGAGTTTGACATTAGTCTTAATGACTCTTCCATTTCCAAAATACAGCTTAAATTCTATGAGTATGATTTTATGCTTATTAGCGTGGATAGGATACACCCCTTTCAAGAAAAAAATTGAGAAAATAAGGACGCAATTACCTCTTTTTGTGTTATTAAGCTCTTTTTTCTGGCTCTCCTTATTAGGGCTAATTTATACTAAAAACTTAGATGAAGGTTTTATGAACCTCAAACAAAGCCTCCCTTTCTTTATATTTCCACTGATATTTTTATCAATTGATCTAAAGAAAAAAGACTATTTAAAAATATTGAAATATTTTAGCAGTTCAGTTGTCTTAGCCTCCGTTTTTGCGTTGATAAAATCTCTTTTAATCAAGATAAATAATTATGGAGACTATTTGTTTTTTGATCAATTAGCAATAATATTAGAAAAACATACGACATATTTCGCCTTATTTGTAATCATAGCAATTTCATATTTTTTATTTGAAATCAAAAACTCCAAATGGAAAAAAAGTATTTGTTTTGGAGCGATCATATCTTTTCTTCTATTAATGTTATATATGCTTAGTGTTCGGATTAGTGTTTTGGGCTTAATTTCGATAGGATTTATTTATTTACTCCAGTGTAAAAACAAAATATCATCTGCTAAACAATTATCTCTTTTTGTTATTTGTTGTTTGATTTCATTGGTGTATTTATCTCCAAATTTTCAGAAAAGATTTAATTCAAAATCTCCTGAAGGAGTTGAAATATCTGATATGGGATCTCGCGTAATTCATTGGAAAGCAGTTTTGAAAAGAATTGGCAATGAAAATTTATTTTTTGGGTCTGGAACCGGAGATGGACATACCGGCTTGTATGAAGAATATTTAAAATTCAACTTTGAAACCGGGTTTTTCAATAAGTATAATGCTCATAACCAATATTTAGAAACTACATTATTCTTTGGGATTACAGGACTGTTTTTATTGTTATTAATTTTATATAAAACAATAGTAAAATGTATTCAAGTAAAAGACATGTTTGGATTATCAATTACAATTGTTTTCATAATATTTATGATTACAGAATCTATATTAGAACGGCATAGCGGTACAGTCATTTTTTCTTATTTAATCTCAATGATTATATCAAATAAAATCAGGAAATGAAAACGAAATATTTACAAATTGGGCCATATACCGCAATTGGAGGCGTGAGCGTTCATATTAAAAGATTATCTGAACTTTTAGTAGAGCATTATAGTTTTTCTTTTATTGATGAATCTCCATTAACAGCAACAAATCGAGAAGTTTATAATTTAAGAGAAATAAACATTTTTGAGTATATCCGGTTAGTCAACAACACACAAATTATTCATATTCATTCAGGAATATGGTGGCTTAGATGCCTACATATTTTGGTTGGTTTTTTATTTAGAAAGAAAACAATAGTTACAATTCATTCCCTTAGCAACCTTAGAACAGGTTTTGCAGTAATTATTACACGATTTTTTCTGTTAGCCGCGTCGAAAATAGTTGTTGTTAATAAAGACATATCACGAAAGTTAAAAAATAAAAAATCTAGTGTTGTACATGCATTTATCCCCCCAAACATTGAAAATGAGAAGAATTTACCAAAAGAAGTTTTTGATATTTTAGAACAAAACAGACACAAAAAAATAATCGTAAATAATGCGTTTAAACTAGTTCTTCATAACAATGAAGATTTGTACGGACTAGACTTAATGATTGATGTAGCTCGCGCCGTGAAAACAGAGAAGAAGAATTATAAGATTATTTTTGTTGTTGCTTCAAAGGAAGAAAAACTAAATTTATTTGAACAATATACCCGAATTATAAAAGAGGAAGGTCTTAATGAAATAATATCTCTAATTCCATATCCACTATCATTCGTAAATTTGATGATAGAAAGTGACTTAGTAATTAGATCTACAAATACAGATGGCGACGCATTAACAGTTAGAGAGGCAATTTATTTAAATCGACCTGTAATTGCGTCGGACGTAATAAGCCGGCCAAAAGGAACGATATTATTTCAAAATAGAAACAGCGAAAACTTATTTATAAAAATAAAAGACACCTTAAATCAGCAAAAACAAACAAATTCTAAAACACAAACAAACAACAGAAATGCCATAATAGAACAATATATGTCTTTAATATCGAAATGATTATAGAATTAAAAACATAGTAAACTTTCCATGAGAGATAGAACAAGATCTTAACCATAATCGTTTATTTCATCTTGTAACATAATTTAATTGCTACACTAATTTTTAGTGTCCGACATTGCCAGTTATTTTTTTAATTAGATAATTATATTAGCTAATTAAAGATTAAATTTGCATGAGTTAATTTTCGTTGAATAAGGTTTCAAAAACTAAATTTAAATATTAAAAATATGAAACAAGTAATACAAAACTTCAAAACGGGAAAATTATTTGTAGATGACGTACCCATGCCATCTATTTCAAAGGGGATGGTTTTGGTTGAAAACAAATTCTCATTAATCAGTGCTGGAACAGAAAGAGGAACAGTAAAGGTAGGGAAAGCAAGCTTACTTGGAAAAGCTAAACAACGCCCCGATCTAGTGGCTCAAGTATTACAAAACATTAAAAAAGAAGGCTTAAGAGCAACGATAGATAAAGTAAAGACAAAGTTAGACTCCTTAAAAGCCCTTGGTTATAGCACATCTGGAGTTGTGATGGCTTCCATGGATACTAATGGAATATTTAAAGTAGGAGATAGAGTAGCTTGTGCAGGACAAGATTATGCTTCACATTCTGAAATTGTTGGGGTTCCCCAAAATTTAGTCGTTAAAATTCCAGATAATGTTTCTTTTGAAGAAGCGAGTTTTACAACCTTAGGAGCTATTGCATTACAAGGGGTACGTCAAGCAAATCCAACCTTAGGAGAAAACATATGCGTGATAGGTTTAGGGTTATTAGGACAAATTACGACACAATTATTAAAAGCAAACGGATGTAAAGTATTTGGAATTGATTTATCACCCAACTTAATAGAGCTGGCAAAAGAAAGTGGAGCGGAAGGCGCCCTTTTAAGAAGTGACAAAAATTTATTAACAGCCATTGAAAACTTCACAAATGGTCATGGGTTTGATAAAGTAATTATAACAGCGGCCGCACCTAGTAATGACCCTATTGAGCTGTCTGCAATCATTACACGTAAAAAAGGACAAGTAATAGTTGTAGGAGCAGTGAAAATGGATATTCCTAGAGACCCTGATTTTTATAGAAAAGAATTAGAATTGAAAATGTCATGCTCTTATGGACCAGGACGTTATGATGTTTCTTATGAAGAGGATGGGCTCGATTATCCGTATGCATATGTGCGTTGGACCGAACAGCGAAATATGGAAGCATTTTTGGGTTTGATTTCGCAAGGAAGTCTCAATCTAAAGGCATTAACTACGCATCAGTTTAATATTGTAGAAGCAGAAAAAGCATACGATATTGTTCTTGGTAAGATTCAAGAACCCCATATTGGAATATTGTTACAATATGGAGAAAATAAGGACAAGAATAAAACGAAATATACAGTTGCCACCAATCCGATTAAACAAATAAATGTTGGTGTTATTGGTGCTGGAAGTTTTGCCCAAAGCTATTTAATACCAAATGTGAAATCGTTTGGAGCCTCTTTAGATACGGTTCTAACATCAAAAGGAATTACTTCAAAAAATGTAGCTCAAAAGTTTTCATTCAACAACTCGTCAACGTCGGCAAATGATATTTTTTCAAACGATGATATCAATACCGTTTTTATTGCCACTCCACACAACTCTCATGCGGATTATGTAATTCAATCATTAGAAGCAGGCAAAAACGTATTTGTCGAAAAGCCTCTAGCAATGAATTACAACGAATTAGAAGAGGTTAAAAACTTGTATGAAAGGTCTCAAACTCAATTAATGGTTGGTTTTAACAGGCGCTTTGCCCCCGTTTCTCTTGCCATTAAAAAAGAATTTGAAAACACAGGAGAACCAAAAGTTATAAATATTAGAGTCAATGCAGGGTTTATTCCAAAAGAACATTGGACACAAAATGAACATTTGGGTGGAGGCCGTATCATTGGTGAAATGTGTCACTTTATTGATTTGATGCAGTATTTTACAGATGCGAATCCAGTAAAAGTATATGCGGATTGTATAGACACAACAAATGTAAAGTTGAAACCTGATGACAATATTGCAATCACAGTTAAATTTGATGATGGCTCAATCGGTAATTTGATTTATTTGGCAAACGGAGATAAGTCATTACCAAAGGAACTGATCGAAGTCTCATCTGGAGGGCAAACGGGGCGAATACATGATTTTAGATATGGAGAATTCCACAAAGGAAATAAATTAACGAAATTGAAATTAGCAGGTAAGGGTCATAAGCAAGAGGTATATGCATTCCTAACATCGCTAAAAGAGGCAAAAGAAACACCAATAAGCTTTGAATCAATATACTTAACGACAAAAACTACTTTTAAAATTATTGATAGTTTAAATACAGGCTTACCACAAAACATATTGGATGAAATTTAATGACTCGTTTGATAGGTTAAAGGGATATTGCGAAAAGGAAAACTTTAAAGGCTGGGACCCTTATGATGGGCTTAACAGTTGGGTTATTCAAAAAACACCATTAGGAAAATTAAGGGTTTTTAGGTTAGCGTGGATACAATTATTTAAACGAAACCCAATAAATCTTAGACCGTTATTTGGCATTAAAAAAGCATATAACCCTAAAGGATTGGGCTTGTTTTTAATAGGGTATTGTAATCTATACAAACGAGATAATAATCAAAAATATTTTAACACAATTACGTTTCTTGCAAATAAGATTATTAACCTCCAAACCAAGGGGTATTCTGGAGCATGTTGGGGTTATAATTTTGATTGGCAAGCCAGAGCCTTCTTTCAACCAAAATATACCCCTACAGTTGTTGCCACCACATTTATTGCCGAAGCACTGTTAGAAGCATATGAAATCACTAAGAACAAGGAGTACCTAAGCACGGTAGAGAGTAGTGCTAAGTTTGTTTTAAAGGATTTAAATAAATCGTATGATGACAATGGAAATTTCACCCTATCATATTCACCCTTAGATCGCACCCAAGTATACAACGCAGGCTTGTTAGGAGCAAAATTACTTTGTCTTGTTTATAAGTACAATAAAGAAACTGAGTTACTAACTAATGCAAAAAAAATTGTTGCTTATGTTTGTAACAAACAGAAAAGAGATGGTTCGTGGACCTATGGAACACTTCCCTTTCATCAGTGGATTGATAATTTTCATACGGGTTATAATTTAGAATGTATACATACTTATCAAGAAGTGTCTAAAGACATGACTTATCAAAAAAATATAGAAAAAGGATTAAAGTACTATTTAGAGATGTTTTTTACCACCGAGGGTGTTTCAAAGTATTATAACAATAAGGTGTATCCGGTTGATATTCATTCACCAGCTCAGCTTATAGTAACATTGAATAAATTAAGAGAATTTGATAAAAACAAAGAATTAATAAATCGTGTTTTAAACTGGACAGTTCAAAACATGCAATCAGAGGAAGGATTTTTCTATTATCAAAAGAGAAAGAGGTTGGCTTCTAAAATTTCATACATTAGGTGGGCACAGGCATGGATGTTTTATGCCTACAGTTATTATTTTTTAGAAATTAAGAATGAATAGAATAAACATTTTAAATACAACTATTGATAATTTAAGCATGCAAGAAACTTTGCAGATTGTAGATCATACAATTATGAAAGGCGAACAACTACACCATGTCGTAGTAAACGCAGGCAAAATTGTGTCCATGCAAAAAAACTTAAAACTTAAAAGAAGCGTTAACGAAAGCGATTTAATTAATGCAGATGGTCAAGCAGTAGTGTGGGCATCAAAAATACTAGGAAACCCCTTAAAAGAGCGTGTAGCAGGGATTGATTTAATGATCAATTTAGTGGCGCTAGCTCATAAAAAACAATATAAAATATTTTTCTTTGGAGCAAAGGAAGAGGTGGTTAAATCAGTTGTAGACAAATATACCGACCAATACTCTTCAAATATTATCGCGGGGTACCGAAATGGATATTATAAAAAAGAAGAAGAGCAAGAAATTGCAAGGCAAATTTCCAATAGTGGTGCGAATATTTTGTTTGTAGCGATCAGCTCTCCAACAAAAGAAAACTTCTTATATCAAAATAAAAAACTTCTTAAAAAGGTCAATTTTATAATGGGCGTTGGAGGAAGTTTTGATGTGGTTGCAGGACATGTAAAACGCGCCCCCTTGTGGATGCAAAATATAGGATTAGAATGGTTTTACAGGTTTGCTCAAGAGCCAAGACGCATGTGGAAACGCTACTTAATAGGAAACATAAAATTTATAACACTTGTTATAAAATCGAAGTTGTTTAAATAATTTTCACATTCAACCCATCTTTACTTTTTTAATCCAATAGTTAGGAGTCAAATGAATGAATTATAAATTGAATTAAGTAGCACCCCTTAGAATGTGGTTGTTTACCAATTTTAATATCAGTATAAATGATTCTCATTATTTTTCTAAGATGCTTTAAACTTAAAAAGCGCTTCAACCAATCTTGGAATAATATTTTCTTACCTTTGTAGATTATTGTACTATTTATGTCCAAAACCATACTTATTACCGGTGCCGCAGGATTTTTAGGATCCCATTTATGTGATCGCTTCATCGGTGAAGGGTTTAGAATTTTGGGGATGGATAATTTTATCACAGGTGATAAAGACAACATCCAACATTTATTTGACCACCCAAATTTTCATTTCATCGAGCATGATGTAACAGTTCATATAGACATTAAAGAACCCATAGACTATATTTTACATTTTGCATCCCCTGCCAGTCCTATTGATTATCTAAAAATACCCATCCAAACTCTCAAGGTAGGCTCTTTAGGAACGCATAATCTGTTGGGACTTGCCAAAGCCAAAAATGCACGCATACTTATTGCTTCTACATCTGAGGTCTATGGAGACCCCTTGGTGCACCCACAATCCGAAGATTATTTTGGAAATGTGAATTCTATTGGCCCAAGAGGGGTTTATGATGAGGCCAAGCGATTTCAAGAAGCCATCACAATGGCGTATCACCGGTTTCATGGACTGGAAACCCGTATTGCACGCATATTTAACACCTATGGACCTCGAATGCGTCTGAACGATGGGCGTGTGATACCCGCCTTTATGGGGCAAGCTCTTAGGGGAGAGAATCTATCTGTGTTTGGGAAAGGAACTCAAACACGCTCCTTTTGTTATGTAGATGATTTAATCGAAGGAATTTATCGTTTGTTATTTAGTGATTACTCTAATCCAGTCAATCTAGGAAACCCTGATGAAATCACAATCATTGAGTTTGCCGATGAAATTTTAAAATTGACCAACTCCAATCAAAAGATAATTTTCAAATCACTTCCGGAAGATGACCCTTTAAAACGCCAGCCAGACATTACATTAGCAAAAAAATTGTTAAATTGGACACCTCAAATATCTCGAGCTGAGGGAATGAAACTAACGTTCAATTATTTTCAGAACTTATCGAAGGAAAAATTAACCAAGATTGATCACAAAGATTTTTCGAAACACATAAAACAGTAAAACAGTAAGTGAGTTTATTTAAACACGGTCGATATTCAGGATTTATTAAACCCATTTCGTATGTTACTGATTTGGCGCTTATAAATGCGTTTGGTCTTCTTTATTTTTTCAAAGAAATAAACACCCTCACTTTCATAGCATTTATCTCTTTTGGATGGGTTGTAACAACATTTGTATCAAGGTTTTATGATGTTCATAGGTTTTCTACTGTCATTAGAATTCTAAAGTTATTGTTTAGACAAATTCTTCTCTTTAGTTTATTGATCTTTGCGTATTCAGGACTTAACCTCAATCTAAACCTCAATCCAAAAGAAATTATTAAGTATATATTAGTGTCGTTTTTTTGCATTTCGATTTTTAAATACTTAATGTTTTATTTACTAAAAAGGTATCGATCGATTTTTAAAGGGAACATTCGGAAAACCATTATTTTAGGGAAATCTCCTCAATCTAAATCATTAGAAAAAGTTTTCTTAGACACGCCCGCATACGGATTTTTAAATAAAAAAATTGTTTGTTTTAAAGACCGATCTCAACTAAACTTAGAGGCTACTTTTGATTACATCTCAAAAGAAGGAATTGATGAGATTTTTTGTTCTATTTCAGAACTTAATGACGAAGACCTTTCGGCGGTGGTAAACTATGCAGATAACAACCTTAAAGTCGTTAAATTTATCCCCGACAGAAGCAAGGTGCTGTCAAAAAAATTACAACATGACTATTACGGAATTATTCCAATTCTAACCTTTAGAACCATTCCCTTAGACGACCCTTTCAGCTCAATATTAAAACGCTTGTTTGATATCGTCTTTTCTTTAGGTGTTATTATATTTATTTTGTCCTGGCTTACCCCACTAATCGCTCTGGTCATTAAAGTCGAATCTAACGGCCCTATCTTTTTCACCCAATTACGAAATGGCTATAACTTTAAATCGTTTAGATGTTTTAAATTTAGATCCATGGTTAAAAACCCCAATGCCGATTTAGTTCAAGTCTCTCGTGACGACGACCGTGTTACTATGTTCGGGCAACTACTGCGTAAAACAAGCCTTGATGAGATGCCTCAATTTTTCAATGTACTTTTAGGAGACATGTCGGTAGTAGGGCCACGCCCTCATATGTTGAGTCATACAGATATGTATGCCAAAAAAATTGACAAATTTATGGTGCGTCACTTTGTAAAACCCGGAATCACTGGCTTAGCTCAAGTGAGTGGGTACAGAGGTGAGGTTGAGTCTGACGAAGATATTATAGGACGTGTCCAGCACGATATTTTTTATATCGAAAACTGGTCCTTTTTCTTAGATTTAAAAATTATTTTTCAAACCTTTTTTAATACGATTAGAGGCGAAGAAAAAGCATATTAATCAAAATAGTTTCATGAATATTTTAATATTAGGTGCCGGAGGTAGAGAACACACGTTTGCTTGGAAAGTTTCCCAAAGCCCATTATGTAATGCCTTATTTGTGGCGCCAGGCAATTCTGGAACAGCAGCAATAGCTACCAATCTCGATATTTCTGTTACAGATTTCGAAGGACTTAAAAAACAGGTTATTGCGCATGCTATTTCAATGGTTGTTGTTGGTCCAGAAGACCCACTTGTAAAGGGCATTTACGATTTCTTTTTAAACGATGACCAACTGCAACATGTTGCGGTGATTGGCCCTCAAAAAGCAGCAGCTCAACTTGAAGGCAGTAAAGAATTTGCCAAAGAATTTTTAGTCCGTCACAACATCCCAACAGCTGCATATGAAAGTTTTACCAAACACAATATCGAGGCAGGTTTTGCATTCCTAGACACTCTAAAACCACCCTATGTACTTAAAGCAGATGGTCTTGCCGCAGGGAAAGGCGTACTCATCCTGACTGATATAAATGAAGCCAAGCAAGAACTTAAAAATATGCTGGTGGATTCTAAATTTGGAGCTGCAAGTTCAAAGGTTGTAATTGAAGAGTTTTTAGACGGAATTGAATTGAGTTGTTTTGTTTTAACCGATGGAAAACATTACAAAATACTACCTACAGCCAAAGACTATAAACGAATAGGAGAGGGCGATACAGGCCTTAACACCGGAGGTATGGGAGCCATTTCTCCAGTACCTTTTGCAGATGATGTATTGTTAAAAAAGATAGAAGATAGGATTGTAAAACCAACAGTTGATGGTCTTGCAAAAGACCAATTGCCTTATAAAGGGTTTATCTTTATTGGACTTATTATGGTTGATTCAGAGCCCATTGTGATCGAGTACAACGTTCGTATGGGAGATCCTGAAACAGAAGCTGTTTTACCAAGATTAAAAACAGACCTGGTTGAAATATTTCAAGCGATTGACAAACAATGTTTGAATGAAATCGATATTGAAATTGACTCTCAAACGGCGGTAACAGTTATGTTAGTTTCGGGGGGCTATCCTGAAGCCTATGAAAAAGGAAAAGAAATTACAGGACTGGATAAAGTGGAACACTCGATTGTATTCCATGCAGGGGCAAATAATTCAGACGGAAAAATTGTAACATCTGGAGGGCGCGTCATGTCCATCACATCCTTTGGATCGGATTTTAAATCAGCTTTAAACACCTCTTATAAATCAATAGAATTGATCAAATTTGAAGGGATGAACTATCGTAAAGATATTGGATTCGATCTATAGGTAAGAATGAGAAGAGATGCTTTTATCTTCTTCATCATTGTCGCTAAAAGACTTTAATTGTAACATCCAATACACAAAGGCAACCAATCCAATACTCATAAATAGCCAAGACATAATGTTTGCGCCAAACCAGTTTTCTACCTCAAGAGCTCTTAAAGCATCAAAAGGAACGAGTAATACAGTTTCGAAAAGGTCTTGAATGGCATTAAAAAAATCTTTCATGGGTCTTTAGTTTAAAGTTTTTAGGTTACGAAATTTAAAATACCACTGTTGATTCACAAAATTCACAAGACATTTTTATAATAACCTTATATTTACATGGCAAATATAGTTAACACTTTATATGATTACAAGCTTTTTTAAAACATCTAAACCAATTCACTACATAATTTTCTTAATTGTACTGATTTGTTTGTTTGTTTATCAACGAATATTTATTGTTAATCATCAAGG
>Ga0255758_10000407_pt1 | contig 48252 bp, 46 predicted proteins | sample 011ome_24_FD_179958 | JGI IMG/M metagenome (GOLD analysis project Ga0255758, IMG submission 179958) | Coastal salt marsh microbial communities from the Groves Creek Marsh, Skidaway Island, Georgia - 011513CT metaG (version 2) | ecosystem: Environmental > Aquatic > Marine > Intertidal zone >... | reverse complement strand
CATCTGAGGAGGAGCCAGTTGCTGCATCTGAGGAGGAGCCAGTTGCTGCATCTGAGGAGGAGCCAGTTGCTGCATCTGAGGAGGAGCCAGTTGCTGCATCTGAGGAGGAGCCAGTTGCTGCATCTGATGAGGAGCCAGTTGCTGCATCTGAGGAGGAGCCAGTTGCTGCATCTGAGGAGGAGCCAGCAGTTAAAGAAATAATGAATATGAACGTTATATTTAAGAACAAGAAGGGCGATGAGATATTCAATGGCAAATTAAATGAATTAACTGAACAATTAACAAATAAATTAAACAACCCATTAACTGCAAATCCCAAAGATAAAGAACGACTTTTAGCCTATATTAATAATAATAAAAACAAGTGGGCAGATACAAATAAAACAGAGGAAGACATTAACCGACTGGTTGACACAAAGCGTAAGCAAATCCAACGTTTGCAATTTAAAGATAATGAATTGCAGGGAGGAAATCACACTAGGAAACATAAACGCAAAGTAGGTAAGAAAAACACAAATACACGTAAATATAGTAAGAAACAAATGAAAACTCGTCGCAAGTCAAGAGGAAAACAAAACAACGTGTCCCATAAGAGTAAAAAATAATTCGGTTTTAACAAATTACTTTCAGTAAAGTAATTTGTTTGCATATGTTATACACATTTAAGATACACATAATATGAATATGACCAAGAATTTAGATAAAACTAAACTGGGTAAGGCCGCATTTGACATATTAACTCAAATTAATTCTGAATATAAATCTCGAACCAGTTCTTTTAATATGCCAAAACCAAAACTCTCCAATGAAGAGGTCTCTAAAATAATCACTATGTTACGTGAGGCGTTTATTAAACCAATTATTGAAGATGCTGTGATCATTCCTGAGTTGGCAGACGAACAATTACCATTGCCTCCGAATGAACAAGCAATTGAAATGCCGGATGAGGTCGATGTATTACCTCCATTAACTCCCATTGAAGATACTGAGATCATTCCCGATATTTTGGATGAACAATTACCATTGCCTCCGAATGAACAAGCAATTGAAATGCCGGATGAGGTCGATGTATTACCTCCATTAACTCCCATTGAAGATACTGAGATCATTCCTCCACCAATGTCACAAGAAACTTCTGACATACAAGTGCCTCCTACCATGGATAAACGCGAGGTAGATAACTTAATAAACATTTTAAAAGATACGTTTGTTATACCAGCAAAATCAAATGGTCCTGTCGCAGTGCCTCAACCTACTAATCCCATTGCATTAGACCAAACTCCTTCGTTATCTGAACCTGACATCAATAAATTACTATATATATTACGTGATCTTTATGCTACCCCATCTGCTCATGATATTGGGCTAATCGATGAACCAATCGATGAACCAACCGATGAACCAATCGATGAACCAATCGATGAACCAATCGATGAACCAATCGATGAACCAAGTTCTGGTTCCTATTTCAACAGCTTAGAAGATGCATTTAAATATTCATTTTCAGCATTTAAAGAAATGATTACACCAAATCAATACGTTGAGAAAGATCACTACACATTACCCGATGGTAAAGAAAACTATACGTACATTGGTCAAGTGTATATGGAAGACAAAGACAGGTCTCCTTATACAAAACGCATTCTATACGATCCAAATGAACAAATGATCGAAGTTATAGAAGAAAACATGTAATTATAATTTATAACAAAATTTAGTTAAATATAAAGGTCGACTATATGTAACTAAAATGAATGAACGTTATGTAATGGCTAATATAAAACTACCTATCCGTATAAATGACGACGGTTCAACCTCACCATTAACCGATTATATTACATTTGAATTAGAAAAATGTGATAAACTATCGGAGAACATAACTAGGAGCAATATACAAGAGGAATTTATAGAGAACATTACCCGGATATTTAATGAGAACCTTGGTCAAGATCCAAACGCTGTTGTCCAACAACCGGTTGAAGGAGAACATGAACAGGTGACCAAACAATTATTCGTATCACAACAAGAACTTGACAAACGTGCTAAAAAAACGTCGGTGCATAATACATCGTTTAAGAACAAACATGGACAAACTACAAGGCGAACCGTTCGTAATTATCCTAATTAAGCACACGGGGGCGCTGGTTACTATCAAGTGCAAGTGGTTCGGGTAGAATAACGGGCAATTTGTCGATAACATTTAATGATTTGATTGTTTTTAGATCGGGGTCGACCTCTCTCTTGGGCGCAACTAGATTTGTAGAGCCAATGCCAAATAGTTGCGATTCAATATCACATGCATTATATGATAGGTTCGTGGGTGCAATTCTGCCCATTAATAAACCATCTCCTGCGAAATGCGTTTCAGTAGGTCTACCATAGGATGAATTCTCGTATGTTGAATAATTGCAACCAGCCTTATTTGAATTTTGTTCCATTGAATAATCGCCAGACGCGTTCTTATTACGTGTAGACGACATTTTGTATATATGTTATATATTTGTATATACAAAATAATCCACTACCTTTTCGCAAATAATTTATTGTACAATAAGGTATAATTTACATTTTGATTTGTGAATGTATTATCACTTTCGCGTAACGATTTAAAATAATCAGTTAAACAATTATGAAACAACAACAAATAATCATAACTAAATAAAACCGCCAAGCCAATATCCACGTTTGTTGAAAACATGAACGTTGCAGCTTGTTCGTACAATACATGAAATAATGGGTTGTTGCGTGTTTGGTTAATTACATATTCCATCGCCTTATCGGATGCATCGTCGTCATATTCCAATTCATCTCGACTGACTTTGTCAATGTCCAATTTTACTATATCAGGATATCTCTGCGAATTCATATGGAACAACTGTCTTAATGATTTTCGATATTCAAAATCATTAGAATACTCAATAGTTAGATCAGACGGGTAAGAATATTCACAAGTGGCCATTTATCTAAACTAAATAGAATGAAAGGTTTATACCGGTTTATCAGTTTACAATAAATTCATTTACACAGATGGAAAAAACTCCCAATCTAAGTCTTGACATACCTTTTTCCAAATCATATCTTGCTCTAATTGTTTCTCTCGGTCTTTCATCATAGGAATATAAGGCAAATATTGTGTTTGATCCAATAATACACATAATTGATATAATGTGTATGTGTAATTGAAAAAATTAGTTCTATTTGCTGGACAATGTACAGCCCATGGTTTCTGAATTTCAATAAACAGAACACATAGTGTCTCATGTAATTCTTCATTCATTACAGGTGGTTTTATGCCAAACAAGGAATTGATATACTGGATATGTTCGAAATATTTATTCAGACCTAACTTGCGCAAAATATCACGCATTTTGTCGTAATTAATCAATGACATATCAGTAATCCTCTCCTTTTTTATACGCGCCCTGATTGCATCTAATACTTCGTCTGGTATCTGTGTAGTTTCCTTTGCCTGGAACTGTGACAGAATTTCTTTAAAATGGTTTAACCTTATATATGCAGTATAAGAAACTTCGTTAGGAGGTTCTTTGTTGTTCGGCTTTGAACTATCTACTATATATGTAACGAACCGCCCACATTGTAAATTGTTGCAAATGAGAATTCCCTCTTCGTCCTGTGGTATCATCTCGCCTGTCTGACAAACTTCACATATATCTGACGTTATAATGTAATCCTGTAAATTCGTCAAATCATTTGATACATTACGCCAATATTTCTGACAATTTCGCTTTAATTTATTATACTTAGTATTCGCTATGTTGTCAATTTCTGGCGTAGTCGACTTAATCTTAAAAAAAGTATTCACAGCACTAACGCTTTTGGTATTATCAATCTTATTTGATATTTGCTGTTTCTGTTCAAAATAATCAAAAATAAACCCCGCATTGTTCAACATATATTCTTTACGATCCTTCTTATACTTACATATATCATTACGAATTTTCTTTATCTTGTCGCGAGCATCTAGATATTCTGTAACTTGATCTGAGGTGAGTGCTTTTATATATGACTTTAACTCTTCCTTTTCAGTAGTCAGGTTTGGTATAATGACATTGTCTACTTCATCAAAATGTCTTAACATCTCGGTATGTTTTTCGTCAATTGTATTGATATTTACCTTATTTCCATTTGATTTTACTTTATGAGGTCCGGACATAGATTGGTAGTAGGAATAGAATATTTGTAAACGTGTTTTTATGTTGATTTTAGGCTAATTCAAGAAAAACGCAGAATGTCATTCTATATTTTTTGCATACCCAATATCGAGATTTACACAAACTCGTAGCTGAATACAAAAACTAGTATGTACAATAGTATATCTATGAATAAATCGCTACATCATAACGATGCACTACCAAATTTAAAAATAGAGAAACCGTTGTTTCAGAAAATGGTTTTTATTACCAATGCTATTGACCAAGGTTGGACTGTGAAAAAATCCAATGATACCTATATTTTTTCAAAAAAGAATGAAAACAAACAAGAAATCCTACAAGAAAATTATTTAGAGCAGTTTCTACTTTCTAACTATTCAGGAGACAAATTGTTATCATAATAGATAACACTTGTATATAATGCATTTTGATTTTGACATTGTTTGCTATTATCAGCTGATTGTAATATCATTTGATAATATTTTATTTAGGAATAATTCATACTAATCGCAATTTTTAACTACAACTCTATAATTGTAATTTACTATTCATCTATCCTCTCCTCGGCATATATTCGCATTGACCCATCATCATTAAAATTTCAGCAAAAGACAGTTTAGTCGATTATTTGATAAATTAAAATTAATTTACGTATTTTTCTCAAATTTTTTTCTTCATACAGTATATAATTCCATACAATGGCTGGTGGTTTAATGCAATTAGTCGCCTACGGCGCACAAGACGTGTTCCTTACTGGAACTCCCGAGATCACTTTCTGGAAGGTGTCGTACAGACGCCACACCAACTTCGCTATGGAGTCTATTGAGCAGACTTTCTCTGGTCAGGCCGACTTCGGTCGCCGCGTTACCTGTACTATCAGCCGTAACGGTGATCTTGCCTACCGCACCTACCTTCAGGTGACCCTCCCCGAGATCAACCAGAACATGGGAACTGGTGATGTCTATGCCCGTTGGTTAGACTTCATCGGTGAGCAGCTCATCGCCCAGGTTGAGGTTGAGGTTGGTGGCCAGCGCATTGACCGTCAATACGGTGACTGGATGCACATCTGGAACCAGCTTACCCTCTCCAAGGAGCAACAGGCCGGTTACTTCAAGATGATCGGTAACACCACCCAGCTTACCTACATCACTGACCCCGACTTTGCCGGTGTGTCTGGCCCTTGCGCTTCCAGCTCTGCCCCTAACCAGGTGTGTGCCCCCCGCAATGCCCTTCCCGAGACCACTCTTTACGTGCCTCTTCAATTCTGGTTTTGCCGCAACCCCGGACTTGCTCTTCCCCTCATTGCTCTTCAGTACCACGAGGTCAAGATCAACATCGACTTCCGTCCCATCGGCGAGTGCCTCTGGGCCGTGAGCACCATGACCGCCGCTGCTGAGAATGCCGGTGCCACCGTGTCTGTCGCTTCTGCTTACCAGCAATCTCTTGTTGCTGCCTCTCTGTACGTGGACTACATCTTCCTCGACACCGACGAGCGCCGCAAGATGGCCCAGAACCCTCACGAGTACCTCATCGAGCAGGTCCAGTTCACTGGTGACGAGTCTGTCGGTTCCTCTTCCAACAAGATCAAGCTCAACTTCAACCACCCTTGCAAGGAGCTTATCTGGGTTGTCCAGTCCGATGCCAACGTTGACTACTGCGCTTCCCTCAACTCCGAGGCCACTCTTTTCAAGACCCTCGGTGCCCAGCCTTTCAACTACACCGATGCCATTGACGCTCTTCCCAACGCTGTCGTCGCTTTCGGTTCCGAGACTTCCACCTCTGGTGCTTCTGCTGTTATCAACGGCGGTGTGTTCCAATTATCGGGAACTGATGGCTCTGCCGAAGGTGCCAATGGTGCCAACCTCACCGATGCCGGCACATTCGTGCTTGCTGAGACCGCCCTTGACATGCACTGCTGGGGTGAGAACCCCGTTGTCACTGCCAAGCTTCAGCTTAACGGCCAGGACCGCTTCTCCGAGCGTGAGGGTTCTTACTTCGACACTGTCCAGCCTTTCCAGCACCACACCCGTGCCCCCGATGCTGGTATCAACGTGTACTCCTTCGCCCTTCGCCCCGAGGAGCACCAGCCTTCCGGCTCTTGCAACTTCTCCCGCATTGACAATGCCGTCATGCAACTCGTCCTTTCCTCTGGCACCGTGTCCGGTACCAACACCGCCAAGGTCCGTGTGTATGCCGTGAATTACAATGTTCTCCGTGTTATGTCCGGCATGGCTGGAGTAGCGTATTCAAATTAGGTAACGGACATGGATAGCGTGACCTACAAAGTATTTTAACAAAAAGGGTTTTCCCACAAAAAATAAATAAAAAATGTAAAATAGTTAATCAATGACCCTGTTGTTTTTGAACCTCCATAAAAATTATAATAAAAAACTATAATGTTTTTATTATACAACCCCAATCTAATTGTTAGTTTCTTTCTGTAATTTCCTATAATCAGCTAATTCTTTCGCTTTCATTTTCTTGTACTCTTCATCACCATATTTTGCTCTCAATACTTCTCTCTGTTTCTGTTTTCTAAGGCGTGCCTGTTCACGTTTTTCTTCGGGAGTTTTTTTGTTTGTATTTTTTACAATATTTTGTTGATTTCTTTGTTTTTGTTTTTGTTCTCTTTCCCTCTTACGATACTCATCAATACCAATTGTTTCAATAAGTTTGTCTCTATATTTTTGTGTTTTTGTTTGGTTCTTTTCTTTTTGTATATTCGTTGACTGTTTATTGCTTTATCCACCTAGATAATGATTGATATTTACACTTGAATAACTTACAAGTATCACGCATATCATCATTGCTTTCTAAATAATGTTTTACAGCAACTTCTTTATAATCTTCACTGTGGTGAGACATAATAAATATATATAAAAATATTTAAAATTATGTATATATATATGGTTAATAAATGGATGAAATCTTAAAGGAAAATGATATATTAAAACATCGTATTACTGAACTTGAAGAGCGATTAAAAAAATATACAAGTGGTAAAAATCACAAGAAATATTATGAAAAAAATAAGGAGAAGGTTATAGAAGATGGAGCGAAATATTTAAAAAATTTAAAGGAACAACACCCTGAAAAAATAAAAGAATACGCAAGACGGGCTTATTTGAAAAGAAAGGAAAAATTACAAATAGAGAAGGACGAGAAAGTTTAGGATTATATAATTATGCGAAAAAACTATATAGTCATTCATTGTATTTCATAATATATGGTTGAAATAACAGATATCAAAAATTTTAAAAAAAAATGTTATGAATAAGTTAAGAGGATATAGGAAGCAAGATAAAGTTATATTAGCGTGTAATCCAAATCTAAATAAAAACAAACAACAGATTACATATGAGGAGTGTGTAAAATTAGTTCAACAATTAGATACTATGGTATGTAGTGTATGTGAAGATACTATGTTATTTCAACACTATACTCCTTGGTGTATGTATCAGTTTTCATTTGATAGACTTGATAATAAAATTATACATTCAATAGACAATATACGAGTTATATGCTGGGGGTGTAATTCATATCCAAATCAAACAAAAAAATGTTCTAGATGTAATCATAGTCAAAATTTACTAGTTCAAGAATTACTAATCTAATTTATTTAGGAATTTATATAATTTTGCGGAATATTATATAAAAATAAAATATTTAGTAAGTATATAGGATGGTGAAAAAGAAGAAATCAGTAGAACATCCTGATAAATATAGGTGCTTGAAAGTTCCTATTACTGCTATTTTACACGACGATAGTAAGGTTGCTGAACGAAATATGGATATTTTACAAAACGCTATTTCACGGGCAAACGCAATTACTTCTAAATCGTATATGCTATTACGGTTATGGGTTCTTGAAAAATACCATAATAACCTTACTATTCCTGAACTTACAGAAGATACTGTTTCTATGGCGATGAAATCTGTTTTGAAACCTTCATCTGGACCGAAACCAAAAGGAAACAACCTTATTTTATTCAACGAGTTTCAAACCTTATATAATTTTTCTCTGGAAGATGGTAAAAACCTATCTGCTGTATTGGATTATTATGCGACCACGATGATTACATCTATTACAAATAACATCAAAATACACTTTTTTGATTATGTAAATCGGTTCATCAACTCTTATTTCAAGTCTATTTACAAGGATGAAATCACCAATAAAGTATTCAAAAAACAACTCTTCAAAGAACTTCGTATAGTGAAGAATGATATATTGAATAATACTTTGTTATGTGATGAAAAATACCATACATGGATTAAGGAAAACCGCTACAAAATAGTTCCAGAGGAATATGATACAAGTTATTACTATGATGTATGTTGCGAACCATACAAATATCTAAAACATATGATATTTATGTGTTTAGAACTGGAAACATTAGAAGCAAAAGCATTTCAGTTTTTTCCAATCCAAACCAACGCTATTCCACGACATATTCAAATTGATACAAAGGCGATGGTGGAATTGTTTGTGGATACGAAGCGTGATGAGAAACTAATGAAAATATGTAAGTTTCCTGAAAAAGATGGTAAGGTAATGAATGCGACTTCTGGAAACCTGAATAATTGTTTAGAAGACAACAAGGAGTTTATCTGGGATGCTTTATGGGATGTGAAACAAACACGAAAAAGATATGAGTTTGATTATACTATTATTACTGATGGGTATGCTACTTCATTACGCTTTCTTCATAAAGATTATGTTGAGGAAGAACAAGCAAAAAAGGAAAGGAAGAAGCAAGGAAAAAGAGCATTACAAGGTCTTACCGCAGAAGAAAAAGAACAACGAAAAGAAGATAAGAAAACACAACAAAAAGAACTTTCAAAATTATTACGAAAACAACGCAAGGAAAATCCACCGAATAAAAAAGAAACGACCGAAGAATTACCAGAGTTTCCTTATATTGATGAATTACCTATGGAAGCGTTAAAAGGAAAACATATTTGGATTGACCCTGGTAAAAGATCATTGTTTTCTATGATGGATGATGAAGGAAATTTTTGCTCTTATACAAATGGTATGCGTATCAAAGAAACAAAACGATTGAAATACCAACGCTTACTGAAAAATCACAAAGACAAAACACATATTACAGAAGTAGAACAAACACTCAATACTTTCAATTCTAAAAGTTGTAATCTGGATAAGTTCAAAGAATACATAGCAAAGAAACTGGAAGTGAATGAGGTAGTCGTTCCACTATACAAAGACCTTCATTTTCGTAAATACAAATGGTATGCTTACATAAATAAGAAGCGAAGCGAAGATAATATGCTGAATATGATTGAAAAAAAGTATAGTAAAGACCATACCATTATCATAGGTGATTGGAGTATAGGAAAGCAGATGCGACACTTTATTTCCACACCTAACTTATCATTAAAAAGAAAATTAAAGGAGCGTTTCAAAGTGTATAACATAGATGAGTTTAGAACATCTTGTATATCCTACAAAACAAAAGACCTTTGTAAAAATCTGTATTTGCCTGATAAAACAGGCGAAGACAGAAAAATCCACTCAATCCTAACATATCAAATGGAAAACAACAGGAAAGGGTGTATCAATCGTGATAAGAACGGATGTAGAAACATCCAATATGTATTCAACTACTACAAGAAGACAGGAAAACGACCAATGAAATATAGTAGGGAATACAAGTTTGAAAGAATAGACCAACCACCGAACCCTTATAACAAAAAAGAAAAGGATGAGGTCGTCAAATGTAGTCTAATGCCTATGAAAAAAGGTGCTTTTACACCACCGATTTGATTTATCAAATAAAGAAGGAGAAATGACTGATAATTTTTATTTTATTTTTTTAGGATAATCTTGTCTCATTTTTCTTTTCGGTCGGTGTAATTTTATTATTATATGTCAAAATATGTTCTATGCGTTTTATAAATACGTCAGCAGACAACGAACATTTCATATAATTACACGTCTTACAACAACTCACACAATTATCCATCACATACCCTATATTTGAACCCAATCGGTCAATGCCATTGAAACCGCGTTCTTGAATAATATTGCAATAATGGCATGGTTCCTTTACAATTTTATTAAATTCTTCTTGTGATATTTCAAAATCCAGGTTTTTGTGTCCCGCACACCGAATGTAATTAGAATAGTGTATTTTTATGTTTTCTAACCGTGATTTATTATTTTCTTTATTTTTTTCTGGGTTATTTTCCCTCCACTGTTTCGCATTTTCTGCGTTTTTATTCAAATACTCTTCTATGTCTGTTTCTATTTGTCGTTGTCGGTAATTCATACTCTTCATAGCAACCTTTTCATAATTATTTTCATTCCATTGTTGTTTTACTTCTTTACGTTGAGGTTTCTGTTCTGCAATTCTCGCAAATTCATTACGATGTTCTTTATCGCGTTTCAAATCTTGTACCTTACATGCTTCTCTACATAGTGAACAAGTCTTCGTAATTCCACCATTTTGTCCAATAAAATTGGCAGTATCATATGTCTTGCAACACGTAGTACAAGTTTGTTTGTTTGGTTGAGTATTCTCTGTCAATCTCGATTTACCACGTCTTGCTCTATCTTGTTCTCTTTCCTTTTCTAAGCAATTCTGACAACGCGCATATTGATAATCCAAATCTAATTGAGAACGACACCCCCGAACATATTGTTTGCATACTTTCTTACCCATAACTACAGTATCATCGACGAATACACAAATTTGGTGTTTTTGGCAATATTTATTCTCTTCTGAACGTTTGAATACACATTTATCGTTAGCACATAATACGACGTTTTCACGGGTTGCTAGTTTATTCTTCTTACCTCTTTCTCGACAAGTCGAACATGTCTTACCTTCCGGTATGTAATACGATTTCTTACAACCAGTACAAATTGATAACTGTTCGAGCATTTCATCGGTGTACTCTACCATGTAAGAATGGTTCTTACAAAAACGGGTATCTAATAATGCATTGCATCTACAACGATTGCTATTTCTGTCAATCGCCAAACACTTCGACATTTTATGACATTTTTTTCTCTTTTGTATTGTATTCAATTTTTTAGGATATTTCACATTTTTTCGCCGTATACGCCGTTTTATTTGAAATTCAAAAATTCAAATAAACTTTCATACCTTCTCAAAATGATAAATTAGGTTACATAACAAACGTAGTGTCCTATGATATCATCAAATCTCATCCAATCAACATTTTGTTCGCAGTCTTCAAATTCGTCTTCATCAACGTGTAAATGATCCAATAAAATTTGCATAGCCTCAACTATAATCTTATGTTCTTCATCATCCGTAAATTGAATTTGTGTATCTTCACTTTCTTGAAGACAGTCCCATTCTGTTATAAGAAACTCATTTAAGTTTTCATACCAAGTCTTATTCTCATTGATCGTAGGCATATATTTTACCAAAAACAACTCATTTATAATTTGCTCAGCAATATCATGGCACATTTTATCTGTAAACCCCATTTTTATTATTCAACTGTCTATACATCTTCGTAGAACACTGTTTATATATTTTCTCAAAACAATATTTTGTGTTATAACGAAAAAAGTATATAATTATTTTAGATGGTAACTAACTATATTCTTTGTATTCTTGTAAAATGAATAATCAAGTTTATGAAGATAATTACACGAAGATAGTTGAACCAAAATATGGAAATAAACGGGATGTTACCAAAGATGAAATACTTACGAGTAATATATCAAATAATCACCCCTATTCTATTACAAAAACCGAACGAGTAGATATGACCTCATATGAAACGTATAGTATAGACCCAATCGGATGTAAGGACGCAGATGATGCATTTTCTATATACAGTGAAAACGATAAATTATATTTCGCAATCCATATTGCTGACCCAACTGAATACATAGATTTACAATCGAATTTATGGAAAGATATAGTATTGAGAACAACAACCAAGTATCCATCAAATCGTGCCCCAATTCACATGATGCCCAATCAAGTGTTGGAATTATCTAGTTTGCAAGGGACAAAAGAAGGTAATACCAAAAACGCAATAACCGTATTATCAGAAATAAATTCAACCACATACGAACCTATTAATGAAATCAAATTATTATTTACCACCATTTTTGTAAAAAAGGGGAACGCATTTAGCTATAATAGTGCGTCGGTCGTTTGCGACGAAATGAATGCGTTTAATATAGGATTGAAAATAAGCGAGTCATTAAAATCAAAACGTTCCTTAAAAACAAAAGGTATCAAATTAAATCAAGTTTCCACTGCATACCCTATATATGAAGATAATCACGTATATCTATACGAAGATACAATGCAAGAACGATTGATGAAACAAATGATTGCCGAATTTGCTATTTTTGCGAACTCCTTTGTAGGCGAATATTTGAAAATAAATTTAAACACGGGTATTTTTAGAACTTGTAATGCGAATGAATGGTTACAAACCGTGTATAATGAAATATCCGGCGAAGAATTGTTACAGGAAATAATAACTAATGGCATTCGTGCTGATTATATGGCTAACATAGCATCACACGATTTGGTTGGGATGCCTGAATATTGTCATTTTACATCACCCATTCGTCGTTTATCCGATTGTGTATGTCATTATTTACTGAAATACATTTATTTCAAAGATAAAAACTATAATATACCCTTTTCCGAGCAAGAATTAGACCAATTAGCCACAAAATGTATGAAAACTACGCGTTTTGAGAAGAAAAATCAATATTTAGATATCAAATTTCGTTTATTGCAAGTGATGGCAAATATGATTTTTGAAAATAAAAAAATACATATAGAATATTACATTACTGGATATAGCGGGTTATTTTTGAATATCATCATTTGTAATATAGATCATTTCCACGTCCACATGTCATATACACTACGGATACGCAATTATTCAAAGGTTATTAACCCAAAATATAAGCTTTCGCTAATCGTTACGCGCGTAAATTGTTTTACTAATTATGATGAAAATACAATTCCCGAATTAGACGCAGTTTCTTCCTGATGTTTCCCGCCATAAACTTTATTTGAAATTCAAAAATTCAAATAAACTTCAAACTTACTATATCAAGCCTGATTATCGTCACGATACAGTGGAGTATCATAATCGATCGTACATTCAGACTCATATTCTTTGAGATATTCGTCAATTCCCATGTTAGAGACGAGTAGTTGTTCTAATGCTTTCATAATGACCTCTATGATATACGTCATGTATCTAGTATATTGAAGGAAAAGAAACCAGGATAAATTACGAATTACATGTACTATCATGAGTAACTTTGTGCAAATGTTCTATTTTACTGAATGTATTTTTTAACATTAGATCAAGACAAAACTCAGAAGCAACATCGTTATCCGGACTTACCACCGAAAAGTACACACATAGGCGGTTCTTATTTTGAGATAAACCCATACGATTTAACCATTCGGAGCAATTTATGTTAATTTGGTTTGTTGCTTCTATCAATATATACGTTTTTGCTCCATTATCGTGATTTACAGTGTAATAATTGGTCGCCCGTTTATTTGATCCATCCAAACTATCACCAACTGTCATAATCAAACTCTGAACTATGCTTGCCGTATAAATGGCATTATCACAATTGTATATTTTTATTGAATTAAATGCGTCTTCGGCGATTTTGCGTACCACTATATTTATCATGCAGTCATCATACTCTTGCTGTAACATTTCATGCATCCATACCTTCCATTTAGGGTTGTTATCTATCATAGTGTAATCTAGTATCTATCAAGATTATATCATTTTCCACTAAATCGATGGAAGATTTAAATATTTATGTAAAAAGTGCATAAACATTTTCATGTATACACAATAAATGTCACGATCAAACACATTAAATACTCAAAACAATCTATTATTATCCAGTTTAATGGAATTCTATGACAATCGAGAAAATCTCAATAAAATGATTAATATTATCAATGGTGTTTCAAAAATATCATTGCGTATTGTGGACTGGTTTGTAACAAATTATGCCAAGAAATATTATACAGTGTACGAACAAACATATGGCGATGAGAACATGCAGACATTAACTCGATTTAAGGTGTATAACGATTACAAACTTAAATTAAAAGCCTATTCGAAAAAACGGTTTGACCCGTTTTGTAGATGGGATCGCGTATCTATCCCATACGATAATGAAAAACAGATGGAGACCACAATTGGTCAGTTGAACTTTTTCAAATGGGCCATCGAGAATGATATTATAGAATATATTAAAAATAATTACGACGTTATTGAGAATGATATGAACAAGCGTAATAGTACTACAAAACGCCGTACGCCAACGGAAGAAGAACCAATTGTCCAGTCAGCCAATTCAAAAACAAGGAAACGTCGCGAGGAGTTGTCTGTATCTGCGTGCAAGTGCATAAAAAAAGAAAGTGTTAAAATTATCGTGAAATTTAATTAGGTAAGTAAGTAGGTAAGTAGGTAAGTAGGCAAGTAGGCAATTACTTAGTATGTTTTGCGACCATAATATAGTTAATGAACTTTTCAATTTCACTTATCCACTTATTGCCCATATCATTTTCGTCATTGGGATCATAGGAGACATCCTCGTTCGTATTCAAATTTAATACATGGGTATTTATACCATCTTTGTTACATTCCCATGTTTCATATTGAGATAGCCAATCATCATGATATTTCTTACATTTTTGTAGGTAGTCCAATTCAATCTGTCCCTCACCATTTCTAGAACGCTTCATTATGCGCTCATGACAAATCTCTGCGTCTGCATTAATGTAGACATATCCATCCATATCAAAATCTCTTGCATGTTCTGTCGATAATAGGCAGTATATCTTGTAGTCAATATACGATATAACACCATCATTGTGTAACATCTTAGCGAAAATCTGTTTGTCAGCATCAACCGATCTCTCGCAAATGATTACCTTACAATCCGGATTTTCGCGAATAGTACTGCGCAACAACGAAAGTCGAGTGGTAAGCGCCATTACTTGGAATTGGAAAGCATATTTCTTAGGATCTTGGTAAAATTTTTCTAGGATGGTCTTGTCGTCTTCATCGCGAATAGTATCCCAAATATCAACCGGTTCTTTCACGAATTTAATGTCATCCGAACCCATTCTAGTCTTCAACTCTTCTAGTATTGTTGACTTTCCTGCACCGATATTGCCTTCAATTGAAATGATGATTGGTTGTCCCATCGTATAATGCTATAATTAATTATAATATTATATTGTTAAATGTTTTAACTTAATACTATGGATGTTTAGTTCAATTTTTTGAAGTACGTATACAACAAATAAAATATGCATATTATGTATACGATTATGGAGACAGATCCCGTCCTAAGTATTGACACGCCGGTAAATAAACCAGATGCCCCAGAGGAAGTAGTTGAGACCACCAAATGTTGCCACACGATTAATGAGAAATTAAAGGATCAGGATTTCATGCAAAAAGTAAATGTATCAGTTTCATTTGTCCTGGAACTTTACCGTGTATTAATGGGAACCATGCTTGTCATGTTTGTGCCGCAAAAATGTGGTGAAACCATGTGTGGACTTACTGATAATATGTTTAAGAGCGATCAGACATACAGCGCCAATGCAGGTATCAATATTGCCACACTAATCGCATTTGTCTACCTCTATGTGGTTGAAGTCAAACGTGAGAACAAGATGATCAATTACTTAGACGTAAACAAGGAGTTCCCTTCGGATAACGAGGCAGTTGGCGAATCGCTCCTCTTGTTGCCAGATAAAAAGAGACATGATATTCTTAACCTTGACCACAATTATCAAAATGCTAGTTATCTTGCAATGTTCTGCTTCTTAGCGAACACCATATTTAGTGGATACTCTATCTATAACAACTATTTGGACACAAAGACATCAAGTGTCTTCTTGACGAATGTATTGTTTCTGGCCGGAAAACTGGTCGATGCAAATGCTCTTGCGAATACCAAAGAAAATATATTCTACTCCGCATATCTAAAAGATCGCGTTCAATACAACTATGTGGATGCTGACAAAATAATAGATACCGATGCTGTTGCCGATGATAATCGCGTAATTGAATTAGAAGATGTCTTTGAAAATGCTCCCGCAGCAGACAATGTCTAAACTTGTCACTAGGATACGAATGTTCGTTTCGGCTTGTATTGTAAGATATCAAGAAATTTACTGGTAGTAGGGAACTCGTCCGAACCATATACATCCTGTAAGGTAAGCCATTCGAATAACCCTCCTCTATATAAATAGACATGTACAAATCCTAGACCCACTATTTGGTTGTACTTGGTGTCTACGGTTTCATCATTTGCGTTCTCGCCGTATATGATAAACTTTTTACTATCGAAATCATAATTGTTCAATAAGTCATTGACTATGTCCTCTTCTTTCTCATACGATATTGTGTTTTCGAGCAGACAATGCTGTTTTGTGGTTGGAAGTGTGTTTATAATGATAAACTCGGATGGTTTTGCAATTGCAAATTGTATGTCCTCAAATGAGATTTTATGATAAATGGTTTTAAATATTTTGTTGAACATTAGCTAATATACTACTATTCAACAATTCTATATCTTTTTACGCGTTGTTTGTTTTTATTCTTCATCTTCATCTTCATCTTCGTCCTCATCGCACCCATTACCGCATAGGCACTCTCCTGTTCCCTTCATTTGAACTATATCATCGTCTTTACCACATAGATCGCATTGACCTTCCTTATTATTAGGTTTTTCGTTTATGAAAAGTAAGTCGTTGAAACCATTGTCATCAAAATATCCATCACATAAGTTACATTTTAACCACTGACCGGTTGGTTCATAGTCTTCTTCATTTTCCTTATCAAAATCTTCATCATCCGGATACCTTTCACAATCAGTATTTTCGCATAATGTATATGTGGGTTCTTCTTGCAATTCACTTGTTGGGTTCATTACAGTAATAATAATTGTAATTGTAATCATTACTACTGTATTCGCTCTAATTCAATTTTACACAATAGTTTGTGTAAATCATTTTCGTAATTTGTCTGTTTTATCAGCATTCGAATGTGCTGTAAGTTTCTTATCTCGAAAATTAGTACAGTCTTCAACGATAGTCGTCAAAATAGCACAGTATTCGGTATTTTCTTTCTTTTCAGGGCATTCGAGGATGATCCTCTCTTCTATGTCCTTGCATAATGTATTGTATTTTACCATTTTGCGTACTTATCTACATCGTTTTCAAATGTCTATATTGATTTCTAAAAAATTGATTAAATTACTTTGTAATTAGCTATAACAACTGACAGTAGTCTACACCTACACATAATAATTATTAACAATGGATCTAACTCAACGCAAACTAACACGCTCTGAATGGGAGACGATTGAAGTACCTGTATCATCAGATGAAAAAGACATTTTGAAACTAATCATCTCCGGCTACCACGACGTAAATATACGCACAAACAATCATCAATCATTGTATTCCTTCTTGAAGATTGACCAATCACCAGGCACCGAGATCTTGCTATTCAAAAAATACTTCGAAGACACTCTTGAGAAATACATTTCCAAGTATGGCAAAGGAACTCCCCTTAGTTCACTTTCATTCCATTCTACAAATGGAAGCGAATTAAAGTCAATGAAAAGTCTCGATAAATTCCGAATTCAAAATCTGGATACCACTCTTGGTGAAAATAAAAACCTCGTATTTGAATTCTTACTTATGGATCTTGCGACAGAATTACTCAAACAAATATACAAAAAAAAACAAAAATACGCCTTCTATCTTTATACGATTATGCAACTAAAAAAAAACTCGATTAAAAATATTAATACTCATTTGTCGAATGCGGTCGACGCAATTGTTTCCTATGCCAATTCTTTTACAAAAACTAGCGAAATTATTACGAATGCTTATGAATTTATTGAACGGAATTCATATCTACTAAAATATGGTGATAAATCACTGTTTAAACATCAAAAACAACTGTTTACTATTTGCAAACCTCCCTCCGAAGACGAACAATTCATCCCTAGATTAGTCCTTTATACAGCTCCCACTGGTACTGGAAAAACATTGTCACCGATTGGGTTATCTGAGACAAAGCGTATCATCTTCGTATGTGTTGCCCGACATGTTGGGCTTGCATTAGCTAAATCCGCGATTTCCATGGAAAAGAAGGTGGCATTTGCATTCGGTTGTGAAAGTGCAGCGGATATTCGGCTTCATTACTTTTCAGCCATCGACTATACTCGCAATAAGCGATCTGGTGGCATTGGTAAAGTGGACAATAGTGTAGGAGATAATGTTGAGATTATGATATGTGACGTCCAGTCTTATATTACTGCCATGCATTATATGATGGCATTTAATCCTACTGAGCAGATCATTACGTATTGGGATGAACCTACAATTACCATGGATTATTCCGACCATGAACTACATGCAACTATTCATAAGAACTGGGTTGATAACCAAATCCCTACGGTTATCTTGTCTTGTGCAACTTTGCCTAGCGAAGAAGAGTTACAGCCAGTATTTGCGGATTTCAAATGCAAGTTCGAGCACGCAGAGATTAATACCATTACGAGTTATGATTGTAGGAAGTCTATCCCTATATTAGACAAGTCCGGTTACTGTGTCCTCCCTCATTTCATGTATTCAGACTACGATGACTTACTCACATGTGCGCAATACTGTGATCAGAACAAGACCCTCCTTCGGTATTTTGATCTTCGTGAAATCATTCGATTTGTTGAATATATCAACAGTAATAATCTGATTGATCCAAACTACAACATTGACTCCTATTTTACAGATGATATTAGTAACATTACCATGAATAAATTAAAGGAATACTATATTGACTTGTTATTACACATTGATCCTACTAGTTGGCATGCAATCTACAAATATATTACGACTACACGTACTTCCAAATATGGTGGGTCAAAGTCCGCCGGATTAACCAAGACAACTAGCGTGGAACAACCGTCGCGCGGAGGAGCCGAATTATCTAGAACAACCAGTGTATTTGTACCACCTACCACGAAAACAACCACGAAACCGGTTAGTAGCGGCATATTACTAACAACTGCCGATGCATATACATTAACAGATGGTCCAACCATCTTCCTCGCAGATGATGTCGACAAGATCGGAAACTTTTACATACAACAATCGAATATATCTCCCTCTGTATTTCAAACTATCCTGGCGAAAATCACGAAAAATAACGAGATAGTTTCCCAAATTGATAAACTAGAAAATGATATTGAGGCGAAAGAAACTAAGACAGATGCGACCAGTAAGGATAATAAGAGTGCTACGCGTGAAAGTGGTCGTCTATGTAAAGAATCGCAAGCATGGATGAATGAAATTAACAAACTCCGTGCAAAAATTCGATCGGTTGCCTTGGACCCTATGTATGTTCCCAATTCACGTCCTCATCAAGCAAGATGGGCTCCCGATGGAGATGTTCGCGAAAATGCGTTCGTAGCAAATATTGGCGAAGAAACTGCCAAGGAAATCATGGGTTTGGACGTCAATAACAATTACAAGGTATTGTTGTTGCTCGGCATCGGAGTATTTATTGAAAATCCAAATGTTCACTATATGGAAATTATGAAGAAACTTGCCGACGAACAACGTCTGTTTATTATCATCGCATCTTCGGATTATATTTATGGCACAAATTATCAATTCTGTCACGGGTTTATAGGTAAAGATTTAACCAACATGACACAACAGAAGACATTGCAGGCTATGGGGCGCATTGGTAGAAACAATATTCAACAAGATTATACAATTCGTTTCCGTACAGATGATATGATTATGAACTTATTTACTAAGCCGAGTGTCAATTTAGAAGCGAACAATATGTGCAAGCTCTTTACAACCGAGTAATTCGACATATTTCCAATGTATTGCAAATAACAAAACTAGCCTTATAGTTTTTTATGTAGTTAGTGTATAGAATGTCAGAATATGTCGTATGTATACCTAGCTATAAGCGTGCTGAGGTGTGTAATGACAAAACACTTACTATGTTAAAGACGAACAAAATCGACCCAAAAAAGGTATATGTCTATGTAGCAAACAAAGAAGAATACGAGGAATATTTAAGGGTCCTCGATCCAAAACTGTATAATAAACTGGTGATTGGTATTAAGGGGCTTGTCCCACAGCGTCAGTTTATCATGGAACAATGGAAAGAAGGTAAGCAAATTGTGTTCTTCGACGACGATGTTGAAAAGATTGATTTATCAATTTCGACCAAATTCAAGGGAAAAACACTTAATTATTTCTTTAATTCCGCATTTAAGGAGTGTAAAAAACAGCAGTCGTTCATCTGGGGCGTGTACCCCGTATTTAACCCCTTCTTTCGCGAAGCTAGAAATGAAATGACTACCAATCTCAACTATATTGTTGGTGCATTCTATGGTATAATCAATAGACCCAAGTTGAAAAGTATTAGGTTGACAATAACCGAGGAAAATGGTCAGAAAGAGGATGTTGAGCGTACAATTAAGTATTTTATCGAAGACGGTATTGTATTACGGTATAATCGTATCGGATTTGTAACCAAATACTATGGTAAGTCAGGTGGATTGGGTACATTCGAAGATCGATTGAAGCCCATGTTAGAAGCATCCAACAAATTAAAGGCGGCTTATCCCGAGTATGGTGATATCTCAACTAAGAAAACCGGTATGACCGAGTTTAAACTAAAAAAAATACCTGCGACGGTTCCTCTCCCAAACAAGACAAAAACGAAGAAACGTGTTCGTTTTGCTATTCGTAATACCGTGAAAAATAGAGACTAAGTGGTATTTCCAAAAAATAATATTCATTGAAATGTTATTTTTTACATTTACATTTTACGAAGTTTTTTCATTGTTTTGTTATGCTTTTCAAAGAATTTTCTGGTTTTGTTCTTTGTGCGTAGCCATATGTTTTTTCTCAGATAACATACCACTGATAAACGGATCGTATCATCGGTAAGCTTCTTAATCGGCAAATTGCCATGAGGTTGATGTACATCCATAAACAACATATCACCACCGCGAACGTTTATGCCCAGTCCGTATTGAGGGAAACACGTTTCGCCACCAGTATATTTACCGTCTTCAATTACAGCTAAATTTCCGAAACCGTCTTCATCGTCACCTTTATCACAATGTATTGTGGTTTGATAATTAACATTTGTCGTTATTGTAGTAAACGACGTTCCTGGTATTTTAAAATGGGTCTGGTTTGCTTTCTTTCGTTGAGCTTTATAGTGGTCTGGGGTCAACTCTTTATATAACCCGTCTATCTCCTTTATCAATGGTATGGTTTCCTTGTACTTTTCAGGATGATCCATATTAAATCTACATTCTCTTACTGTTACATCTGGGGTAATTCCCGTCTTACGAAAAATCACCTTTTGAGATGGCGACCATCTGTCAAAATAACCAAATATATTTGACATTATTTTGGGATTATCACGTACATTACGACTTGTACTTCCAGTTGCATTCCCTCGGTTGCTTGTTACCAGTTTCGCGAATTTTATGATATTGTCATAAAACGCGTCTATCTTTTTGTTTGTTAACTTATTCTTTCTAAATCGTAATAATAATTTTCCTTCTTCTGTAAACACATCAGCGTCATGGTCAATAATGTCTTTTATGTCCGATTTATCAACATATGTATTCATTTTAGAGGCCATTTCTGTCGCACCATAGTTATGTTTTACCGTATATATGGCAATTCCATTCACGAGTTCTTTATGTATAATCATTGATTTGCTTTATAACATAGTGAGATATTTTGTTACAAAATTGATCTATAATCTCTCGTTAATTATATTGTATCTAACTTTACCAAACCAATCATGGATCTAACTACTTTTTGCAAATTGCCTCTTGATATTCGCCGAGAGATTTCTTCTTATATTTATCCTGAGATTAAGATTGCCAATTGGATTGACTATTATGACATGAGTGATATTATTACAGATATTGCTACAAGATTTGAAGACTATCCAGATCTCATTTGTAATACTATCTACGGGTATCATTCTTGTGAAACACAAACGTTGTATCATCATTTTGCAATTGTACTCGATAAACATAATGGACATAAACTAAAATGGCATGAGGAATGCAGCCATACAGTGCTAACCGATTTTATACGAGAAACCGTCAATCTTTTACATGACGTTCCATTGCATACATTATATTACATCTTTACAAATTTCATATACTTGTCGAATATGCCCGATTGTATCGAGTAAAACGACATAAATGCAATAAAAATATACTTATTTTAGTGCCATCTATTCATGGAATTCCAAGAGGTTTCAATTTCATATCTTCGATGGCAATCGACCCACTACATTTATGAGTAGCTGTAAAACTAGACAAGGGCGTTTTATGTAGATTTCCATTACGATCGCTGTATGTTATGTTTTTTATGCCGAATTGTTGCATTTTGGCATAGCAGTCAATACAGGGGTCTGATTGCATTATTTCCGTACCTCTAACAGACAACCTCACCACATATAGTGATATTTTCTTCTTGATGTTCTTTTTCAAGCATTTCCGCAAAACATCTATTTCTGCATGACATGATCCTACCCGTCCGATTAGACCATCTTGTGATATTGTTCGATAGTGGTTATACCCCCTAGCTACTATTTTACCAGATACTACTGCTATGCAGCCATGACGATACGCTAGATCCGATTTATAGGCTTCTGTGGTTGCAATGGCCGCATATTTCGCATCCGTGACTGAACACATTTATCTGATATTCTATGATTGACCTGCAATATTGTTCTTTTTTCAATTTTTTGTCTATTTTAGAATGTCAGTTTGGGGGCATTTTTTACAAAAGTTCCCACTTGTGGGAACTTTCATATTATATATTTGATTTATCTCAGAAAAGAAATGGCATCGCTCGTTGAAAATGGACATTTTAAAAATGTCCAATTTTGATTTCCCGAAAATAGTTTTGTAAAAAGACCCTCTAAAAATACGGGTCTTAGCATAATGCAGTAATTTCATTTTTATATCAAAATAAGTGTTACCATCTGAAAAATAAGTATATTGCGCCGAAAACCATTTAGGGGATTTTCTATTAGTAATATAAGACTAATATGACTAAGAAAAATCCCCAAATCGATGTATACAAATATAGATGCGATGAATGTCACTACAATACCAATAACAAAAAAGATTATACCAAACATATTGGGACTGCAAAACATATGAGACTAATGAATACTAATGGAAACTCCCCAAAAAATCCCCAATACGATTGTCAGTGTGGCAAATCATACAAACATATGTCATCTCTGTGCAAACATAAGGCAAATTGTACTCTCGGTGACGATACGCCTCATGATACCTCATCATCGTCACAGATGGACATGACATTGGTATTCGACTTGTTAAAGCAAAACCGAGATTTCAAAGAGTTGATGATCGAGCAATCAAAGCAATTGGCCGATCAACAACAACAGAATAAACTGTTATTGGAGCAACAACATCACCAGAATAGCCAGTTATTAGAAGCGGTGAAAGACGGTAAGCTGGGCAATACGATCAACAATACAACCAATAATAACAAGTTCAATCTCAATTTCTTCTTGAATGAGACGTGCAAAGATGCGATTACCATGAACGAATTCATCAATTCAATCGAAGTATCAATGGATGATTTCATACGAACAGGCAATATAGGGTTTATAGACGGTATTTCTAAGGTAATGGTAGAACGCATAAAAGATATGGAATTACATGCTCGTCCTATGCATTGTACGGACTTGAAGCGCGAAACGCTCTACATAAAGAACGAGGATAAATGGGAAAAAGAGGACACCGACAAGACATCTCTCCGCCACGCAGTCAAGAAAGTTGCGAATAAGAATTATAAACAGTTACAAAAATGGTATGATAGTTCTAAACCAAATGTTGAGCAAATTGGTAGCGAAGACTGTGAGAATTATTTCAAATATTACAAAGCCTCTCTCGGTGGGTATGACAAGGAAGAAGATAAGAAATTCGAAGAGAAGATTATAAAGAATGTTCTCAAAGAGGTGGTTTTGGATAGGAATACCTAAAAGTCCCCCGTTATGGTAGTTTGTTTGTATACTTTTGATTTGTCTTAGAAAAGAAATGGCATCGCTCGTTGAAAATGGACATTTTTAAAAATGTCCAATTTTGATTTCCTGAAAATAGTTTTGTAAACAGACCCTCTAAAAAACGGAGTGTTACCACAGTGCAGTAAAAACATATTTTTTATGAAAATTGTTGTTACTGACAAAAATAAAATGTACATTGTGTCGAACATGATTTAGCAACTTTTTGTCACCCTATAATAAGGTAAAAATGGTGACAAAAAAGTTGCTCGAACATAAATCAAAATTCATTTGTAAATTATGTGACTATTGTACAGACAAAAATAGTAGTTATACCAAACATTTATTGACTGCAAAACATATAATGGTGACAAATGGTGACAAAAAAGTTGCCGACGAAAATGACTGCGAATGTGGTAAGACATTCAAATATAGACAGGGTCTATCACGACATAAGAAACGGTGTAAAAAGTTGCTCGCTGCACCAGATAGATCAGGGAGTGTAGAGGTAAGACCGAACGAGCTGTCTGCAATGTTTCAAAAGCAGGGGGAACTCATTCTTGATTTGGTACATGAGAACCAGGAGTTCAAACAAATGTTGGCTGAACAAAACAAACAGGTAGTTGAACTAGCGAAGAATGCCGGCCATGTTACAAACAATACAAATTGTAACAATACAACCAATAATAACAAGTTCAATCTCAATTTCTTCTTGAATGAGACGTGCAAAGATGCGATTACCATGAACGAATTCATAAATTCAATCGAGGTGTCAATGGATGATTTCATATGCACAGGCAATATTGGTTTTGTAGAAGGTATATCAAAGGTAATGATAGAACGTATCAAAGATATGGAGATGCATACACGACCGATGCACTGTACTGATTTGAAACGCGAGACGATCTATATCAAAAATGACGAAAAATGGGAAAGAGAAGACCGTGATAAAACACGGTTGCGTAGTGCAGTAAAGAATGTAGCAAATAAGAATTATAACCAGTTACGTAAATGGTACGATAGTTCCAAACCGAACGTGGAACAAATTGGAAGCGATGATTGTGAGAATTACTTCAAATATTACAAGGCGTCTTTGGGTGGTTACGACAAGGAAGAAGATAAGAAATTCGAAGAGAAAATAATAAAAAATTTGCTCAGAGGGGTAGTTTTGGACAAAAATGTGTAAATGGTTGCAACCACACTAGTAATATACGATCAAAAAGGGTATAAAGAGAGATCCCTATATATTATTGTGTAGCATAGTGTAATTTGTAAATAAACGCGGGCTCTGTCGATGTCTATATAGACAGGTGGGCCCCCCTTCTCAGCAATCATAGCTCAGTTGGTTAGAGCATCGGTCTTATGAGCCGAAGGTCTGCGGTTCGAGCCCGCATTTTTGCACTAAGCTCACCTGTCTATATGCGATTACCATGTACCCATAACTATGCACGGATGGCCGAGTGGTCTAAGGCGGTGGACTTAAGACCCACTATCATATGATGCGAGGGTTCGAACCCCTCTTCGTGCAAACAAAAAATGTATATAATGTAAGCTCTTATAGTGTAGTGGTTATCACTCGGGACTTTGAATCCCGAAACCCGAGTTCAAACCTCGGTAGGAGCTGAATAACGGAATAGGTTGGCCGCAAAGTTACCTGCGCTCTCATAGCTCAGTTGGTTAGAGCATACGACTGTTAATCGTGAGGTCAAAGGTTCGATCCCTTTTGAGAGCGAAATCCCTTTATTGTATAATAAATCAAATACTTATTATACAAACGAAAATCCAATATAGAAATATCTATGCCTATGTTATAATTACATACAACATGGCATTATCTCGCAGTCGTGTTATCACATATATGATATTACTAATACTGATACTATCCTTGATTTTAGCATTGTTGTCGCGTCCAACAAAAGAAGGGCTTGATGTGAAACCATCCTCCAATATTGCTACCAAACCAGATACTGACATGCAGCCTAAAAAATATTTGGCAGAAATGTTGCAGGTAAAGGATGATAAACCGTCGGTGCCATCGTTTGGTGCGGAAACCAAAGAAGTATTTAATCCAGAAACATCCTATTATATCGGAACAGCATCTGTGAATGAAACAAACCCGAACCAAAAAACCGCATTGTTTAAAACAGATAGTCCAACTCCCATAGTATTGAATATGGAAACCAAAAAGGTAGAAAGTATGATTATGGTAGCTCCCCAAGAGGGAGGCAAATTCCCTGCGAAATTTAATTTTACATTAACAAATGTAGTGAAAGAGAATAACCTGACTATGGATCTTTGGGGTACATCTCCGTCATTGGAGAATGTTCCATCGAATAGCATAATTGGGTCGGACAATTATGCCAGCTATCCCTATCCCAAAACGTTGTTTTCAACCAAAGACAAAGATGGTAAATTAATTGACGGATTAAAGATAGGAGGTATCAACATTGGAAACAATGCATTGAATATAATCGGGGTTGGACGTATATTTGATAGGAATTTTAAGGATATAGGCGAAGTTCTCAATATAAATGATACAATCAATATAGTATGTACAGATTCGTCCGGACTGACGGGAATATTACTTTATTTAAGCAAAGCAACCACTTTACGATAACTAAACTCGTTTTTTTGTAAATATGATATACTATGATATTTACAAACCAAATCAAACCAAACCAATAAACTTATAGTCCTTTACGGTGATCAACCACATAAGGATTGGAACTGAGTGCCGTCATAACCTCAGGGTTTGTGCGATCCATTTGAATATTGGAATATAAGTTACGATCATTGCCAGCAACGCGACCCATAGTAGTTGCGTCGGGTGTCTTGTATGGCATGGTTCCAGTAACTGGACGAGAGTTCTTCAAGAAGTCATCGCGAGATTTTTGACGCATGTTCACATCAGAGTTTAAGAGTGACATGTTTCCTTTTACTAGACGACCATCGATAGTACTCGACTTGATATCATTGTTTCTCTGATTGTAACCAGATTCATAGGAGGTGGTTTTTCTAGTTCTGTCTCCTGCTCCGGCAACACCAGAATAATAGAAATCGCCTGTCTCCTGTCTAGTAGTGTTAGTAGCTTGTTGTTGTGTTACTTTGTATGCACCTCCACGCTGGTTAGCATTGACGTTCATATGCATCTTTGACTTCTCGGTCGTTTCACGAGTGGTCGTGGGCAACTTGTCTTTGGGGTTAAAAATATAGGATTGAGGGACAGTGGTGCCAGGGTTTTGGTATGGACGTAGAGTGCCAACAACGTTTTCTTTTCTAGACGGGCGGAATACATCAAGTAAAGGCGCTACTGCGGCACCAACACTACCACTTACCATGCCGAAGTAGCTATCTTGCTTATTAACAGTACGATTGTTGGGATAGGCCATTTTCGACTTTATTCCATAATCGCCTTCGGATGCACTACTTCTACCATTGGCGTTTGCGGCACCTAGCTGATATTGACCCAATTGTTGATTGTGCGAAGGCATATATTCACCAGGCATGTAAGAAGCCTCGTTTTGATATCCAGCAGCACCAGCATATTCGACTGCCGTATCAGGACGAGATACATTACGTTCGACGGGGACAGCACGCATGGTCTGTCCTTTCTCTGCGCCACCAGTAGTGAATAAACGACCAATGTCTCTATCATTGTTACCAGCAAATCCCTCTTGGCCTCCATTCATACTACGTTGATCAAGTTCGAATGCTCTCTCGGGACGATGTTTTTCCATAATACCCATCTGGTCACGTGTAGCATTGTTCTTAATTGCACTATTGGCTGGGCCTTCTAAACCGAGGAGTGAATGACCACCTGACTTGGGATTGTTATCAACACGAAGTTGGTCAACCGTTTTGGGCATCCAACTATTGCGATCTGCCATACCAGAGTTAAACCCCCCTGCACCTTCATTGGTGTAGCCTAAACCAAGCCCAGGTCCAACATTTTCCTGTTTGAATGGGTTGACATTCGACATCTTTGTACTTGGATTTACACGGGATTGTATAAAATCAGATTGGTTAGGTACACCGTGTGCCCATTGTGTATTTTCATCAGGATTAAATAACGGAGACTGCTCTTTCTTACTTATTGTCTGTGAACCGGCACCTGCATAATTATCCAATATGCCTTCGGTAGAATTGGCATTAGCAGTGCTTGTTCTCAGATTACTACCAAAGAAAGGAACCATGTTATTGTGTTGAAAATAATCACTATTTACATTTTTACCAGTGAGAGAGTAATAATTAGGATTTTCATTTGACGTTTCTTCGGTGACAGATTTCTGGTTGAAGTATTTGTCAGTGTACACACCTCCTCCATTGTCAAACCGGTTCGAAGTGTATAATTCATTTGTTTCATCGGTTTCATTTGATGTATAGATTTCTTCGTTGGGATAATTACGGGTCGGTACATCGGTATTTGGTAGATTACTACCAGACGAGAAGCCTTCTTCATTATCCTTTTTCTTATTTTGATTATTGATTAAATATAAGCTTGATAAGGCAAACAGTGGAACAACTACTTCCATTTTATATTATATAATTATATTAATCTTATATAATATTTACAGAAAACTATTGCATATAAATGTGTTCTCAATGTAATCATATTTTACACATGTATACGTCTAGTTTGTATTACGGTAGTCATAATGGTCTTTCTCTAAATTACGGGTAAGTTGGTTTTCTTGGAAACCCTTTTCTAAACCATGTTGGGGATTTAAATAAGGACTGTCCCATCTGGTTTGTTCTAAATCTTTATACATCCAAGCGGGATGACTTGCCCGTGTTTCTTGTACAAAGGGTTCGGTTTTTTTGTAGGAAACAGACCAAGGTTCTTTTGCTTGTTCTTTATAGTTATTGGAAGTTATATTGTCACGGTTGAGAGGTCTGGTCATACCTTTGAGATCACTTTCTAAATTGACTGTGTCGTTTCGTAGATTTGCGCCCCATCCTTGTAGGCGTATGTGAGGATCTTCGAAAAAGGGTAAATCGGTACCTTGGCCAGGTGTATTCAACATATATCTTCCAACGAAGCTGCTTTCGTCGCTTTGCTTTTTTATTCTATTGGGGTCATCATGAAATCGTGTAAATGCCATAATAGATCGTATGTGTGTAGTTATTATATCATTGGAAAAAAATAATACAAGATAAAGTTATATAAACTTAGTGTGTTTTACTAACATAATTACTTAGGTTCTCTATTATGTCTAAAATATGTCTAAACATGATAGTAAAAAATGAAAGTAAGATCATAGGTCGTATGCTTACATCGGTCTTGCCATTAATCGATACATATTGTATATGTGATACCGGTAGCACGGATGATACAATAGAGGTAATCCGGTCATTTTTCGATCAACATAATATTACCGGTAAGGTAGTGACTGAACCGTTTCGTAACTTTGGTTATAATAGAACGTATTCATTGAACCAATGTAACGGAATGCCGAACTCCGACTATCTCTTGTTAATGGATGCCGATATGATATTAGAACTACCATCAGGGTGTATAGTGGACGATTTTAAGAGAACATTAACCCAGGATGCGTATTATTTATTTCAGGGTACACAAAAGTTCTTCTATAAGAATGTTCGGATTGTAAAGAATTATCCCGATCTTTCTTACTGGGGTGTGACACATGAATATATCGATTTACCAAAAAAAACTCCCAACGTCGAAATACCGAGGAGTATCATGTTTATAAACGACGTTGGTGACGGAGGTTCTAAAACGGATAAGTTTGTTCGAGATATTAAACTGCTAAAACAAGGACTAGTCGAGAACCCAAACAATGATCGATATACCTTTTATTTGGCGAATAGTTATAAAGACGCAGGTCAATATAAAAATGCGATCGAAACATACAAGAAGCGCATTGCATTAGGTGGTTGGAAAGAGGAAGTCTGGTATTCCTATTATTTAATTGGTAAATGTTACAAGACGTTGAATGACATGCCGAATGCGATATTTTATTGGATGGAGGGATATCAGTATTATCCAGATAGAATAGAGAACCTATATGAAATTGTGAAATATTATCGTTTAAAAGGTCAAAACCTGCTAGCTTATCGATTTTATGAAATGGCGGATTATCATCGAACACGCAATCCGTCTACCGACCATCTTTTCTATTATAAGGATATTTATGATTATAAATTGGATTATGAGTTCTCGATCGTAGGGTATTATTGTAACTACGCAAACTTAGATGTGAACCGCGCATGCATGAAGGTGTTGAATAATCCAGCGGCAGAACCAGATATACAGCATAGTGTAATGAAAAATTATAAATACTATGTAAACTCAATTTGTGATATAGCAGATAATACAGACTATGTAGTTCAACTCAATAATATACAAATCGATATTGATCTTGGTGATGAGTTTGTGAGTTCGACACCATCCATTTATTTGAAAAACGACCGCTTGTACATAAACACACGCTTTGTTGATTACCGAATAGACAACAATGGGGTATATTCGAATAAGAAATCGATTACAACTAAAAACATCATTACAATATTAGATACAGGAGAACCAATTTGGAAGAAAATCGACGAATTTGTATTGAAATACGACGAAAAACACGACGGATTGTACGTAGGGATCGAAGATGTGCGAGTAATCGTAAATAACGAGAACTTATATTACAACGCCAATAGAGGGCTGGCATACAATAATATTAAAATCGAGACGGGGGTAATTGATATATCGAACCAAACCGCCATATCGTCTCTGGTTACAAAAGAAGATCTGCAACCCGTAGAGAAAAACTGGGTACTGTTCAAAAACAACAATCAATTGAAGGTGATCTACCAATGGCATCCATTGATTATAGGTGATTATGAAAAACAGTCAGACGACGAGAACACGACAAAATTTATGACAACGAATACGATCGATACGCCCCATTGTTTTAAACGACTAAGAGGTTCAACGAATGGAATAGCAGTAGAAGGAGATATATGGTTCATTGCGCATATAGTAAGTGATGAAGATAGACGTTATTATTATCATGTATTTGTGGTGCTAGATCAAAATACATACAAAGTAAAGCGATATTCACGTATGTTCTCATTCGAGAAACAAAAAATAGAATATACACTGGGGTTTGTATATATGGAACAATACAATCAGTTTCTAATAGGATATAGTACAAACGATAGTACGACAAACTATATAGCAATCGATAAGAAAAAGGTAGACGGTTTATTTTAGTAACATTTTCTGGCATGAATGTATACGACAATCAACACAGATAATGGAGGTTTCATCAGATCATACATTTTTGATGTATTTCCATTCAACGTTACGTAATGTAGGAATGTACACAACATTGTCATATGCATCGTTGGCGTATTCGCGTTATTATCGCGGAAAGACATACAATTATGACATCTTTCTAATATTGATTAGCATTGCCTTTCTAATAATAGCCGCAACCATCAATTATTTATTGTATAGCGATTTCAATGCCTATATCGAAAAAAACAAGTTACATAACCAGAGTATAGTAAAGTGGATCAATATAATATATGTTATCTTTGGTATTCATAGTATATTAGCAGTACTCGGAGTACTTACTGCATTGCGAACGATAACTGCGACTGCATAATCGTTTTAGTCAATCTGGGTTATCTCGGCTTCTTTACATAGACCGAAACTTTTTCTATGCCACTGTGTAATGCCATATTGACGAATGCCGTCGAGATGTGTTTTAGTTCCATAACCCATATTTTTTTCCAATCCATATCGCTCACTAAGGATCGGATATTTTTCACATAGATCCAGTACATAATTGTCGCGAGAAGTTTTAGCTAGGATGCTTGCCGCTGCGATAGCCATATATTTGCCATCACCCTTTTCAACTGTCACATGGGACATCTGTTGTATCATTTGAATAGTCTCGTCGAATACAGTATATGGTGTGAAATAGTTGCCATCAATAACTGCCATACAATCAGAGATAGGAACCGATGTATTTTGAATAACGCTCACTTTATTCATTGTTTCATGAATACATTCGTGCATTCCTTGCATAACCGATTTTAATATGTTGATCTTATCTACAACATCTGCTTCGACATGTGCGACGTGCCATGCCAAGGCATGTTCTTTGATATACGACGCCATCTCATTTAGCTTTTTTTTGGATGAAAATTTTTTACTATCTTTGATATCTTGTCCAGAGAAAGCCAGGGGGTCTTTAGGTAAAACTACGCATGCGATATATACACGACCGAAAAGACATCCTCTGCCGGCTTCATCGATAGAGAGTTCGAATAAATTCGGCGGTTCATTATAGAACCGATCCAGAATAGGCGCCACTGTTCGAGATTTTTTTGTCTTTGCTACTTCCATATTCGCCTCCATTTCCAATATTATTAATACAAGTAGTAATAATAATATTTCTTCAATTTTACACATTACGTGCATATATTTTTCGTTCTATACTGTATAGAAAATGAAAGGTATCAAACTATCGCCATTGTTAATGTTTGTATTGCTACTAATTATTTTAGTAATATCCGTAGTATATGGAAGATTAACTAATACCGAAGGGTTTATAGCATTTCAAAAAGATAAGCAACCATTGGAGCAGGTATGGATACCCCAGTATTCAAAGAACGAGACTGTTCATAAATTAAACGATAATATGTTTTTCGACGCTCGTAATGGAAATTTGATTGAATTAGATGCCGAGGAATATTCCGATAAGGTTGAACCAACTGCTCCCGCAGTAGAAACCGCAGCAGTTAGCGTGCCACCCACAACGGGTGATGCAGCAGTTATTATTACAAATGCTGGTGTCGAAACCGCCGTAAAGACAGCTGTTAATACTGCGGCTCCTTATATAAAAGAGATGGCAGAAAGGAAGAACGCACAGAACGAATTAAATCAAAATGCTCAATCAAATGTATTGCCAGACCCAGAGACTGGCCTTATGATAAAGCCCCCAGATAATACTCCCGAGATCGATGTCGACAACATGCCATCCGTTGAAGAAGCAAACAAGATATTAGCAACTGATGCAATCAATGCCGCAGCTAATGCCGCAGCTAATGCCGCAGCTAATGCAACTGCAGAGGCAACAAGTGTGGCATCTATCAAACCGGATGCAAGTAGTGCCGTGGAAGAAGCAGCCAAGGCTGCGAAACTTGCAGCGGAAAAGACCCAGCATGCATTGGACATAGCAACCGAAGGAACAGAGCCTTTTACGAATGCGATTGATACTACCGGTTCGACAATTACTCGTGTTATCATTACCCCTCGTACCGGAACAAAAAGTATCATATACAACATAAAACCGACTGATATTGAAGGTCGTGACACAGTAGAGAGCAAGACGTCGGGAATAGCCTCGTCGTATGCTTCATGGAGTTATGCTACACAATGCGTAAATACGACCCGCAAGTCCGTGTTGTATATGTCTTGGAAGAGCCGCACTTATATTGTAATTGTAGACAAATTATGTGATACCCAACCATACTCTCTTTATATGTTTGGTCCAAACAACCAGGTAGAATATAGGGCTTTTACAAAAGAAGAAGTTTTAGACATCTATCCACATCCGATCATAGATAATACAAGCAACACAATTGTGAAGGATAAAGCATATAATGAATTGCCGGTTTACAAGATCAGTAAAAGCGTAGAATATGATATCCAGACAGGAAATTTATTAGTTAACCCAGATGGGCAAGGCAAGTTGGAGGTATATAACCGCAACGGGCATCCAGTCGATATCACTACAATAAAACCAGAAGACAATAATGTAGCAATAGTGAACTTCAATCCTTGGATTATAAAGTTAGGAAAAACCATGACCGGTTTATATATTCCACATGAAGATAACACTCTTGTGTGCATATTAAATGAAGGAGCTGATGTTGGATTAGCCAATGTAAAACGTTTTACTCCTGCGGGTGTGGATCTGAATGGTACGGTTACTCCTGCTCCGACTACACCAGTGGAGGAGGAAGACGTAAGCGATAACAGCGATTACATTTTAAAGACGCAGATTGTACCACCAGTTTGCCCTACGTGCCCAGCATGTCCAGACAATGTAACATGCAGTAACTCATGTAGTAACTGTGGAGGACAAGGTGGATCGGGAACACTAGACAACGAGGGAAAATCTATGGTTGAAGATGAGAAACCGAAACGCGTGGTCTACCAAGTAATGGGTGAAGATGGTGTAATCCGGAATGTAGTGGGTAGCACAGTCGATCTGGCACGTGATGCAGTTTCTGGTGCAGATGACCTGGCACGTGATACAGTTTCTGGTACAGTCGACCTAGCAAAAGATGCTGCAACGGGAACAGTAGGGCTAGCAAGAGAGGTTGCGTCAGGAACGGTCGGATTAGCTCGCGATACTGTTTCTGGAACAACAGGTTTCTTAAAAGATACCGCTTCAAGTGTAAGTGGGTTATTCAGAAGAAATCCCACATACCTTCAAAACAATGCCATGCAACAAGGTGGCGTTCCGAATGCCATACAGCAAGCTGGTGCGAATATGCCCCAAATGAACAATGGTAGGGTGGCCCCACAAGTAACCGACAATTCTACCTATTTCGGAGCCTTGCCAAATAAGACCAGTAACTATATGCCAATCACGGCAGATTTCAGTGCATTTTCTAGTTAAATAGTTGCCCAAGTAAACAAATAATGTGAAGAATATATTATTCGTTTGTAATGAGATAAACAGATCGGCTGTATTCATATACTCAGTAAATAGATGGAAGAAACCCTTAAAACGATTGATTTGAATGGTATTCTAGATCGTTCAAAAATAGAAAATGATATTAAAGAACAATTGAGATTATTTGATACTAATTATAATAATATACAATACAAAAAAGGGTTTTATATATATGGTTCTCCTGGATGTGGCAAAACAAGTTTCGTGACAGATCTATTAAAAGATATGGATTATGATATTATAAAATATGATGCGGGGGATGTGCGCAATAAATCATTGGTAGATACAATTACCAGTGACAATATATCAAACCGCAATGTTTTACATATGATGACGAAAAAGGTGAAAAAAATTGCGATTGTAATGGACGAGATTGACGGAATGAACAATGGCGACAAGGGGGGAATAACCGCATTGATCAAATTAATAAGACAGAAGAAGACCAAGAAACAGCGTCTGGAAAGTACTACAATGAACCCAATAATATGTATTGGTAATTATGCAGTAGATAAAAAAATAAAGGAATTAATGAAAGTGTGTAATGTATACGAAATAAAGACCCCCACTAGCAATCAAATCCAGACAATTTTAAACCAAACGATACCGACTATAACTACGTCAATCGACATTACGATGCAATTGTTATTAAATTATATACAACTTGACATGCGCAAACTAGGGTTTGTATATGATATGTTTAAAAACGGTTCACAATTGTTAAATGCAGACACGATGAAAACGATTTTTCATTCCAAAACATATAATGAGGATGCAAAGAAAATCACAAATACCCTGATTAATAAACCGATACACATTACGAAACATGCATCTATAATGAATGAAACTGAGAGGACGATAGTGGCATTATTATGGCACGAGAACATAGTAGATATGTTACAAACACAACCGAAAAGTCGGACGATACCCGCCTATTTGAAACTGTTGGATAATATGTGTTATGCGGATTACATAGATCGCATAACCTTTCAAAACCAAATATGGCAATTCAATGAAATGAGTTCTCTCATAAAAACATTTTACAATAATAAACTATATCACAATGCATTTCCAGAGAATAAAGATAAATTTAATCCCACGGAAGTAAGATTTACAAAAGTATTGACAAAATATTCAACAGAATACAACAACATGATATTTATAACTAATTTATGCCAAGAATTGGATATGGACAAATCCGATTTGATATCCATGTTTCACGAGATACGGTTACATAATGGGGAGGATTTTTGTAATCAACCAACCGTATTGAACGATTACGAGGGAATATTTATAAATAACAATATCACGAAATTAGACATTAAACGAATGTATCGATATTTGGATAAGAATGTAAAGAAAGATACAGTTGACATAACCTGTGATGGTAGTGACGAAATTTCATTATGACAACGTGTATGTGCATAGACTAAATTATGTATGACGATTACAATTTCATACATAATTTCACTAAATTCCGGTTATGTCAATGCTAACTACCTCTGGATGTCCCTTGGTAACCTTCTGGTTCAAAGATAGGGGGATTTCCTGTGGAGTGGTTTTGATATTATCGGCAACTACCTGATTTAATTTAGATATAGTTTCGTTTAATTGTTGTATCTCTTTATTCAAGATAGCATTGTCGCGAGTACTTGCAATAAGTTTATTCTGTAAATCCTGGTTGGTCGTAAGAATATCTTTATATTGTGCAGTCTCCATGATTGATGGTTCAATAGTAACCGCCTCACCCGTCTGGCTAAACTTCTTAACTTTCATTTGTAATAATTCAATAAATCGTTTGCTCTGGTTATTAGTTTCTGTTAGTTTCTTAATCTCTTCTTGTTGTTGATTAACTATACCTACGATTTGATCACTACTTAACTTAATTGGATCCTTTCCTGGCTGCTGTAACATAATGGGAGCACCAGCCTGTTGAGCAGCTTTTGCATCTTGGATCATCTTTTCGCGTTTAGCTTCAATCTCCTTGATCTGTTTTAATACATCTGGTTTCATTTCTGGTTTGCCCGGATCATAATTATCTAGTAACTTATCAATATCGTTCATAAAGAATTTCTTAATAGACGCCTCAGATGTTTTGAAATGGCGTATAAACGTGTCTACTGTTTTGGGCGACTCTTTAAAGAACCGCGGATCTTGCTGTTGATCAAACATTTTACGTTTATCGAAGGTGTTATGTTCATGTGAAAATACAAGAATGGTCTTTAACGGATCTAATTGCACAAATGGTATTGTATAATCCTTTAAAAATGATCGTTCCTCTGCCAATGCAGCTTCATCCTCATATTTGGTATCTTTCAACATTTCTGTTCGAAATGCAAATGTACCAGCGGTTGCATGTTTTTCGGAGTACGGACCACATTGGATCATTTTATTCATCCCCTTGAAGTAAACATATATTTCACTTGAACCCGCACACATAGCTTCTGGTTTGCTCTGTAAACGTTCAACCGCATGAGAAATGCGTTCGGGCGGATAATAATCGTCGTCATCCATATATACGATAATGGATCCACGAACGAATTGATGCATATAATTGCGTTTAGCACCAAGTGTCATTTTTTCAGAAACTTCGAAATAACGTATCTCTGGTATATCGGATGCAACAATCAAATCCTTTATCTTATCGGTACCATCATCAACTATAATCCACTCAATCCTATCTTTTGGATAATCTTGATGTTTAAAACAAGCAAACATATTTTGAATGAACGGTCTACGATTAAATGTAGGTGTACATACACTCACCATCGGCAATTGGCTAGCCATAGGGTTTTTAGACTTACTCATTAATTACGTAATATAATAATTATAATACGTAATAGTGTTTATACCGTTAATAGTTGAATTAGTTATTTGCCCAATCTGGATAGTTTGCTGGTAAATTCATTCATATCTGGGATTTTGCTGGCTAGCTTAGAGGCATCGGGAATTTTGCTTGCTAGCTTAGAGGCATCGGGAACTTTGCTGGCTAGCTTAGAGGCATCGGGAATTTTGCTGGCAAGATTGGAAACATCGGCAACTTTACTAGTTAGATTAGAAACATCGGGAATTTTGCTGGCAAGATTGGAAACATCGGCAACTTTACTAGTTAGATTAGAAACATCGGGAATTTTGCTGGCAATATTAGAAACATCGGGAATGTTGCTGGCAAGATTGGAAACATCGGGAATTTTGCTGGCAAGATTGGAAACATCGGGGATGTTGCTTGCATACTGTTTTAATTCAGAAACATCGGGAATTTTGCTTGCATACTGTTTTAATTCAGAAACGTCGGGAATTTTGCTGGTTAGGTTGGAAACATCGGGTAGTTTGTTAGCATATTGCTTTAAATCAGCAATTTTATCAGGATTTATATTTAACATTGAAGTAGCACTATTAAAGTCTGACATTACACTTTCAGAAAAGTTAAGTGGTTCAGGTTCAGGAGCTTGAGGAGCCTTGGCAGTAACCGGCTTATCTTCATCAAGCAAGGGTTTGATAAAATAGTCCTTGAATATACTCGTTCCTACTACTACAACCAATATAACATGAATTATAATTAGGAGTAATTGTAGTAAAGAGCCCTTAATATTTTTAGAATAATCAACAAGTCCAAAAATCAACATAATTAGTAAACTAATCTGAACCACATATTTATAAACAAAGTCGAATGCCATGTATACATTATTGATAATCTTGTCGACAAATGAAAGTGGATTACAAACCGTGTCCTTTTTTATTGGAAGTCGATTTTCGTTAAAAAACTCACGGATTTTTGTAATCGTGTCCAAGAAACTATGATCACTCAACAGGGGTATTCCGAAGAACGAAAATGCGATAATATAGACAAAACACATAGTAGCTGCGATTGGAACTGCCAACATTAACAAAAATAAAATCTTAAACATATTCGAAAGAAATGGCACAATAAGAGATGTAGGGAACCCAGCAATCAGTTTGGTTATCTGTAATGCCGTTGATATTGGTTTAAACTCAAAGAATGACAATACATATAACAAAAACGTTGTTCCATACATAACAGACAAGATAGGATTTGACATATTGAAACTGGCCAAGTCAACAAGTACAGTTCTAACAGATGAGGCAGATGTGTAAAAGAATTTGGTTAATATAAAGAATAATGCAGTGAAACAAACTGTAACGTTCACATGATCAGTTAAAACCTCGGGTCCAGTCTTAACCGCATATTCTTGTAGTTTTTCAGGGAAAAAAATAGGAATATCTAATAAAAAGTCGAGCAATGCATATATTTTGTTGACAATTCCAGCCTCGTGTAACCAATTACGTGAAATATCATATAAATCTATACGAGAACCCATCTCTTTGTAAAACATCATAAACGCCCAGTTGAACGCAGCAATAGTAGCTACTACAATAGAAGCACCCCAGCAAACATATTTCTTTACAATAGGAATATCGCTCTTATTGTAATCTTTACCCGATAACAATCTTACAATGAACGCAGCAATAGAAGTTACTAGATTGTCAACACTATCATATACAGAGTTTACCATATCAGCTCCCGAAAACGTTTTAGTAGGCGCGGTTCTACGTTTCCCTTCATATATATTATCTGGCTGGGTCCAATCATCTTCACTGAATGTAGCGATTGGAACGGGTGCGAAACCCTCTTTATCATTGTCCTCTGCATCATTATCCATATTGTCGTGTATATTCTCCAATGGTTCTATATTCTTATAATTCCTACTTTTTTTCTTTTTATGAACCGTTTTTATTTTATGCTTCATATTCTCGGTTTGGAAATTAGATGTATTATTTGTATCACTAAATGTTTTATCGATTGGATTATTAGTTAAATTCATACGATTTACTGGAACCATTGTATATTATAAATTTGTTTCTTATAATATACAACTGTATAATAAAACCCTTATTCTTGCGGAATTATCTTGCATACATCATGCCACAATTGCCACTAATGAACGATAAAATGTTGTACCTCTCTTCATACAAAGTCATATTGTAATTATATTCGTATAACTTCCAGTTGTTTTTACGGACACCAATCGGATTTCCGTCGTCATCACAAATAATATCAAATTTAGATGCAACCTGATCAATTGAGGGAACATATGTAGTTAGTTCCAATTCAATGTTCTTAAATTTACTTAAATTAATTGCCCCCGATGGCTGGTATTCATAAGGACTAGTATTAAGACAGAAGTTGTAGCAATAAATGCCTTCCTTAGCATTTCCCTTAGTACGAGTATATTTCTCGATATAATCATAAATGCCCCGTGTTAACATGTTTTCTCTGTATTCTCCATCTAATACAATCCCCATTGTTTCCAATATATGTTTATGGTTATCGACAATGTAGTTTCCAGTAATGTAAACGCCGGTAGTGCGTGTATCTCGTGGATCCACATTCGGATATTCACCAATTAAATTAAGGTCGTTACGGTATACTGAAACATCTACCGGAATATTTTTATATGGCCAATTCGAATAGTTCGACCATTCATTTCGCATGTTAACATCGTTTCTCTGCAAATACCACATCCAGCTTGATATCATTCCATTTGATTCGAGTTTAATTCTTTTTGATCCAGTGATATTTTCAAACTTATGTTGAAAAACGTCTTTTACTAAATATACATGGTCTTCTGACGCAAACACTTGGGCTTCTTCCTTGGATAGGAAACAATACGTCGACATTAGGTGTACATCTGCGTTCCATGTGGATACCTGATTTTCATAAATAATCGGTTTAAAACCATTTAGTTCATTACCAGAGAATATTGGTTCGGGATGAGAAGGGGGTGTTTGTAAAAAACGGTACATTTGGAACCTAGCTTCATTAAAGTCGGGTCGAACATAGGGGCGGTTATTCGCATTATCATAGACATCACGAACAGTAAATAAATCCTGTATAGGACGCATCGTAACCGTTATTTCTAATTCATTGTATTGTAATGCAATTAGCGGGAATGCACAGCCATTATTCAATGTAAACCAAGTATTTATAGGAATATAGAGGTTTCGTCCTCGAATGGAAGGTTCCGATCCAGTCGTATCATTACTATACATAGCCGATGGGTATGAGTTAGCGCGTGTATAACTATTCGCCGGATTGTTCAATTCCGGAACATTTCCACTCATTTGATTAAACAACTCTTTTTTCTCTGAACTGAAATCCCGCTCGACCATCATTTGTAAATATTCTCCTGTATATTTTTGTATAGTCAGTGAGCCACATGTAATGGTGATATCTTTTATCATATTTGTACCAAGGTTCTCGATCCATTTGAAATCATATGGTGCCCATCGGAAATCAGTTCCGTTTACAGGGTCGTCGATAGGAGGATGGATTGGGCTCCAAATATCAGGCATAGTTACCACAACATATGTATCCATTAGTAATTCTGCGTATCGAGGAATTTTAAAGGTAAACTTAGAATCTTCTGTTAGACGAAGGTCTCTTAAACCATTGTAATCCAAACGAAATTTTTGAAGTCCGAAGTTACTGTATTTGCAATAAGTTACCTTAAAAAATGTTTTGCTAGGATTTCCAGTTAAAAATAGATTATTGTTTCCGAGTGCAACGATGTTTAGTAATCCACCTGCCATTTACTTAATATATATAATAACTATTATATTTGTTATCGATAAAATATATTATTTTGTCGCAGTATTTATATACGCCGGCAAGTATGGAAATATATAAGCGACTTATGTTAATATTTGCAATGATTATTTTTATCTATATAACATTCCGTTTTTTAAGGAGACGTCGAGAAATAAGTCATTTACGTAACAAAATACATATAGAAGGACTAAAAAACAAGGATAAATGTAAGAATGCCACGTGTGCAGGTAATGATCTTGACCGCGTAGAGGGGTTTGGTTCACCAGAAGCCGAATATAATAATTTGATTGAACCTAATCCGGTTAGTATCACTTCTATGAGTAAAGAGTATATAGATCAACCTTTGAAAGAATACGTAATCAAAGGTTCTTATAATAGTGCCATTACAGGGAACTATGTCAATACGGAAATGGTGAAGTACGTATTAACACGAGGATGCAGGTATTTAGATTTTGAGGTACTTTATATAGACGAAAAACCATTCGTTACTTATACTACTGACAATAAGTTCGAAACAATAAAGACGGAGAACAAGATAGTGTTGGATAGAATACTTACCTCAGTAGTAGCACAAGCATTTACTCAGCCAATACCAAATTTTGAAGACCCCCTATTTATTCATTTAAGGTTAAAATCAAATGATGTTAATATCTATAAATCGGTGGCCAAATCAATCGATGCTACATTACGCGGGAAGTTATATTCTAAAAAAATAACAGATGCTACCAAATTGTCTGATGTGATGGGCAAAATAGTGGTCGTTATGGACAAACCGATCAACCGTAAGTATGAAAACGATAGTATGTGTAAGGGATCTGATAAAGATTGCTACAAATTGACGAACTATATAAATTTAGATAGTGGATCGGAGACTTTGTATCAGAATACATATACCGATATATTAAACCAATCCTATACTCCGGTAAATATGAAGGATAAGTGTGATATATGTACAGACGTAAAGCATAATCGAATGGTTGTTCCAGATAAGATGGACAACACAAGTAATCCAAATACATATGAACTAATTGGAAACCACGGTTGTCAAGTGGTAATGTGTCGCTTTTACATAAAAGACGACAATTTGTATAATTACGAAAAACTGTTTGACGATAATAAGGGTGGTATCGTACCATTATTATTTGCATCTGATTACATAAAAAAGGAAGGAACCAAGTAATTTAGGGTGTAAACAAAGTAATATCTTATTATATGTATATGAGTAAGTATAATAAGACGAAAGCAAATAGGACACGTCGGAAAAATTCAGCGAAGTTTAAAAATTCAGAATGTAATGATGGGATGACGTTTCAAGAATGTGAATTAGCTATATTGAGGCAAGCAGTCGTTGAAAATGAAGAAGCACAAGGTCGAAGAGTAGTAAATAATGATGATATCCGACAGATTTTAAAAATAGTAGAGGATTTCATTGTACAAAAGAAGTTAATATGTTATGGAGGTACTGCAATTAACAATATTCTACCAAAAAACGTGCAATTTTACAATAAAGAAACTGAGATACCTGATTACGATTTCTTTTCACCCGATGCATTGAATGATTGTAAAGAATTGGCCGACATTTATTATAAACATGGTTATACGGATGTTGAAGCCAAATCTGGGATGCATGTAGGCACATACAAGGTATTCGTGAACTTCATACCCATTGCCGATATTACACAATTGGTACCGAAAATATATGATGCAATACGCAAAGAAACAATTGTTATTGCGGGTATTAATTATGCTCCCCCTAATTATTTACGCATGTCAATGTATTTAGAATTATCTCGCCCCCATGGTGATATATCTAGATGGGAGAAGGTATTGAAACGACTTACACTATTAAATAAACATTACCCAATGGAGAGTGATGAATGTTCACATATTGATTTTCAACGAGAATTAGACAGTGATATGAGCAATGCAGAAACAATCTATGTTATTACTCGTGATACATTAATTAACCAAGGAGTGATATTTTTTGGTGGCTATGCATTCGGAATGTATTCAAAATATACCAAAGACAATACAGACCGCAAGATAAAAGAGATACCCGATTTTGATGTCTTGTCAGAAGACCCAGAAAGAACAGCTATGATCGTAAAAGAGCAGTTGACCCATAATAACATAAAAAAAGTAAAGATTATCAAGCATCCGGCAGTTGGTGAAATTATACCCGAACGTACAGAGATACGTGTTGGACAAGAAACTATTCTATTTATTTACAAACCATTAGAATGTCATAGTTATAATAAAATTACTATCAATAATAACGAGATACATATTGCAACTATTGATACTATATTGAGCTTTTATCTTGCACTGATTTATGTGGATGCCGACCTAAATTATAATAGGTTGCTCTGTATGGCGAGCTTCTTATTTAATATCCAAGAGAAAAATCGATTGACGCAAAGAGGCCTATTGAAACGCTTCACTATGAGTTGTTATGGTACCCAAACTACATTAGAAGATATCCGTTCGGAAAAGGCGGCCAAATACAAAGAGTTCAAGGATAGTAAAAAATCGAGGGGTGATGAATATGATACTTGGTTTTTAAAATATAATCCAGGGGATAAAAAGACGGTAAAAAAGAACAACAAAACGAGAAAGTCCAAAGCAACGACCAAGCAAACAAAACCAGGATTATTTGACATCTTCAAGAAAGTTAAATCTCGCTAATGTATGTAGTAAACTTGATTACTGTATAATATAGAGAGCCGAACGCCATACTTTTTAATAGTAATCCATAGAAGTTAAAATTGCCATCATCATTATAAATAGATAAGAACGAGAACCGTTTGAAAATAAATGTATTTACCATAGGCATTTGGAATATGAAATACAAGATCGCAATAAAGATGGGGGTTTGAAAATCCGTAATAATATTATCGATCGTATTCATGCGCCGTTTCTTTTCCTCATATTCTCGCAAGTTCTTTTCAGTAGACTTTTCGTGATCTCGTACATAGTCATCAAGATCTTTATGTTTGGGAATATAATTGGGTTGGGTGGCTTCGTCTTGTGAATAATGAGTAGTGTCTTGCTGTATATCCCTTGACGGTAAACGCTGTTGTTGTAATGCTCTTAGTTCTGCAATATCTTGTTCAGATAACTGGTTTGATACAGGCATAGAATGAGGATTTTCTTTTGGGTTATTAACAGAGGTCGTATCTTGTGGCATATCAATAATTGGGTTCTTCTCGGAAATTCCATATGGATTGGGATGTACATTTATAGGAATGTAGTTGTTGGGTAATTCATTCGAGTTTCCATTCGGTAAATTATCTGATCCAGGTGCAGGAGCTTGTGGTTGGGAATTGCCATTGGGCAGATCAGAAATTCGCGTAAATGTATTTTCCATTTGACTATACAATATCAAATAACAATATTGTATAATTTTTACGAATAATATTTTAAGATTATTCTGAGTTTTCGCTATCATTCTGACCAGATACATCAATAACGCGTTTTGTAGAGTCGCATTTGCCTGGGGCACTTTTGTACTTATAGCATTTTTCGCCATGTTTAAATATTTTGTCTTCAATATCATCGATTACCGGTCCATTAAATACAATGCATTTATCTTCGGTGCACGTTTGTCTGAATAAAGTTGCTAAACCCAGACCCAATAGTATCGAAACTAATGCTTGACCTGTGGGTGTGTATAATAAACGCTTAAAATTCATTGTATAATATAGATTATTATAATATACAACGGCGAAAATAAAAATTTCTAATACAGAAAACTATGATTGAACCGGCACTGTGGTTATCTCACTATCATTTGTAGGACAATCAACTTCTGTTTGTTTAAACGAGAAACAAGTATCAGTTCTATCCTTATATTGTAAAACGCCTACATTTTCAGGCGTTGGATATACATAGATTTTCCTTGACTTAGGCATTGTTACATAAACTGCAAATAATCCAAATGCTAAACTCATTATAAATACGTCTAATCGGACATATTTGAAGATACTCATAGGTGTAATTAAAATATAATCACATATTATTGATAACAATAATTTTATTATTTCTTGGATTTCTTCTTCTTAGTTTTCTTTTGTGCAGCCTTCACTTGTTTCTGTTTGTCCTCTTCTTCCATTAGCTTTACTAGATCTGGATGGATAAAACTCTTTTCCTGTTTTTCTTCACCATTTATTCTAAATGTGTATTTGTCCTTATCACTATCTTTCAAGATAGAATATTGTTCCGCAAGTCTGCGTTGCTCTTCCATATAGGCCTTTTCGCGTTCAGCCTGCTTTAATTGAGCAGCTTGTTGTTCAACTTGTTGCTGTAATTGTTTCATATCAAATCGTTGTTTGGACTTCTCTTTTAGTTTTTGCGACTTGGTCATTCGGTCAATCGCATTTGTATCTAATCGAACATTTTTACCAAGTCCACCCATAGCACCGGCTAGACCAGCGAGGTCACCTAGACCTCCTCCTGCGCCGCCAGCTAGCCCTGCGAGACCTGCGAGACCTCCTAGACCTCCTCCTGCACCGCCAGCTAGCCCTGCAAGACCTCCTAGTCCGCCCATTCCCTTCGCCATTTTCTTGAACATATTATTGAGATCATCATTCCCACCCATATCTTTCATTTTGCCAATCAGATCACCTGCTTCTTTCATAATTTCTTCACGCGATATTTCACCACTTTTCATTTTAGAATCCAACTTACCACCTACGGTTTTCATCAAATCCATAATCTTTTTGGGATTTTTCATGAGTTTCTTAATTACGTCTTGTGGATTTTCATCGTTGCCATCCTCTCCAATTAAATCTGCAAAATCTCCCGAAATTTCTTCGGCCATCTCCTTTGCAAGAGACCCGATCTTACCATTAAATAGGGTATTTAAGTGATCCTGTATGTTTTCCATATTAGGCATTCCTTCCATCTTGTCAAATGAGAAATTCTTCTTGAAGTCGTCTGTATTGGGCATATTCTCAAACATATTCTTAAACGCCTCTTTCTCTGCTTCCGTCTTTTCAGACTTATTGTCAGCTGCTCCTTCTTCTTGCCCTTCTGCGGTTTCTTCCATATTCTTAAAGAAATCGGTTAGACCACTCATAGTTTCACTCAACTTTTCGTGTAATTCAGACTGGTCAACCCCATCAAAAATATTCATTGTTTCACCGAAACCGTTTTTGTCCTTTACTGCACCAATTACCGTGAATAATACTAATTGTAAATATTTCCATACGGTTTTTTTCGTATTATCACTTACTCCATCCGCGTTGTATAATTGTTTAAAATCTACGTTTGGTAAGAAATGTACATTGGTTTCGCTTTCCGCTGAAAAAATATCGTCATTCTGATAGAGAATATCGAAAAACCTCTCCGGGTAGACGGTTTTGCAATGATCAAATACTGATTGGACATTACTTTCAGTTAAGCTAGAAAAGGTATCTTTCCATAAATTATTGTATTCGGGATAAGTTATAGCCAGATCTTTTGTGAAGTCACTTATGACGGATGCAAAGTTTGGTGGGATAGTGGTTTCGTCCATGATATAACCTATATTTCATATTTTTATTTAACTGGTTTTGGACATTAAGTATTTATTTTTATGATATCATTCTGATTGAGGTTGACTGAGTTCTGTCATGGTATGTATCATAGAAGGAGTTGCATATGGAGTTGTAGTTTCAGAAGATTGTATGTATTGTTCAATATCATTGTCGTCGACTGTTGCGCAAATACTAGCATTATCCATATCGATATCAAATGCATGGTTTTTATGACGAGATAATTTTGGTGGCGTAATATACTCGAAGAATGCTGAATTGCACGAAGATGTTTCACTTTCAATTGTAGTATTATATGATTGTTGTCCGCCTTGTGTGGAGAACCTGGATAGTATATGGGGTGACAATTCTACGGTTTGTATTGTCTTATATACAATACTTAAATCATCTCGCAATGTTCTTATAAAACTATTATTTTCGTCTGGATGTGTCTTAATGTAATCATTGATAGTTCCAAATACATTTTTGATTTCTATCTGTAATTCAAGTTCTTCGGCGTAAGTTACAATGTGTGTTGACTTAAATAATAGTTCCATTACCTTTTGTCTCAGTGAATGTTTTGACAAATCATTACTATCTTGTATCAAGTTACCATCAGGGGAAATAAGTGCAGGCAATTTATATAGTGTATCTACAATACCATAACTATCAAAACTGTTTCCATAGTTGCCATAAATCGTTGCACAAACCGCATTGCAATTAACAGTTTTAATGTTGTAGATTTTGTTTACTTCGCCTACTAATACACTCTCCGTTATTTCAGTAACCCATTCATTTGTATTCCAATTGTATATATAACCATCCGTAACCTCGATTTTTACGTTTTTAATTGCCGGATACAAGAATTTATGTATTGCTTCGCCATAGACGATTGATGTGTTCTCGGTTTTATCTACAAATAGATATTCCGTGTTTTTATTTTTACATATGTCGCGAAGAAGACCTACATTATGGTCGTTTCCGTACCCAATAAATGTGTTTATATATTTATCACATACTAAGCGAGATAATTCATTGTTATCAATAATGCCGCTGGTTGGGTCTCCGTCAGTCATGAATATATG
>Ga0255758_10000405_pt1 | contig 48390 bp, 46 predicted proteins | sample 011ome_24_FD_179958 | JGI IMG/M metagenome (GOLD analysis project Ga0255758, IMG submission 179958) | Coastal salt marsh microbial communities from the Groves Creek Marsh, Skidaway Island, Georgia - 011513CT metaG (version 2) | ecosystem: Environmental > Aquatic > Marine > Intertidal zone >... | reverse complement strand
AAACCGCAACTGTACATGCACTGGTATGCACTCTACCCTGCGTCTCTGTTTCAGGTACTCTCTGGACTCGGTGACCTCCAGACTCAAACTTTAATTGGGAGTAGACATTGTCACCGCTAATTTTCACAACAACTTCTTTGTATCCACCTAAATCAGATTCATTCTGTGAAACAACTTCCGTTAACCAGTGGCATTTCTCCGCGTATTTCAAATACATCCTAAGCAAATCACCAGCAAAAAGTGCCGATTCATCACCACCAGTTCCTGCTCTTATCTCTAAAAATACGTTTCGACCATCATTAGGATCTTTGGGTAATAAAGCTTTTTGCAACATTCCTTCAAGACAACGCTGCCTCTCTTCGCCGTCGAGAATTTCAGATTTAGCCATCTCGCTCATATCAGGATCATGAAGTAAATCTTTGGCTTCCAAGATGGACAGATCGATTCGTAAATACTCTTTGTAGTTTACAACGACACGCTCTAGTTCCGCATGCTCACGGGTCCATCCTGTAAACTGCTCCATATCAAGCGTAGCGTTCTCTGAGCTCATTAATGCATTGAGCTCCTCATGCCTTAAAGATAACTTCTCTAATTTATCTAATAATGATTGCTTCATGCTTCAATTTTTGTTTAACCCGTAAAGCCTTTCCAAAGCCTCTGAAAGACTCAATTTTTCACCTGTCGAATCATTGTTCAATGCGCGACTAGGCTCGTCCATAAATTTATTTGAAATAGCCCTCGACAGCACCTTAACCACGTCCTCGGGCCTTTCTCCTTTGGCAATTAAAGAAAGCGCTTTTTCCAACTCGATTTGGACCATTAATTCGCCACGCTTTCTAAACTTCTTAATAACAGGGACTCTTTTTTCCCGATCAAGCTGCGATTTAAATTGAACTAACCTTTCTACAATTATTTTTTCAGCTTCACGCGCTGCGCCCTCTCGATTCCGCATACCATCGTTAACGATCTCTCCAAGATCATCAACAGTGTAAAGGAAGATATCCTCTAATTCAGAAGCCTCAAGCTCGATATCACGTGGTACCGCAAGATCAATCAAAAGAATTGGTTTATGTCGCCTCGCCTCAATCGCTTTTTCTATCGCTCTCTTGCCAAGAACAGGTATCGGACTACCTGTGCAACTAACAACGATATCGAATTGCTCCAACTTATGGGCGACGTCACTCAGAGGAAAATAGTCTCCCCCCAATGTTTCCGCTAGGTCTTTAGCATGACTCAAGGTTCGATTTGAACATGATACACTCTGAACACCATAAGATACAAAGTATTCAGCACACATACGATTCATCTCACCAGCACCAACAAACAGAACATTTACGTTAGAGAGCGAGCCAAAAATACGTTCGCCAACTTTCACGGAAGCGGCAGCAAGTGATACAGAATGAGCTCCTACGTCTGTTTTCGTTCTTACAAATTTTGCCACTGAAAAACTAGCGTCGAATAATTGCCGAAGATTGGGCCCAAGAGCTCCTATCGAATCTGCCACACGAACCGCATTTTTTAATTGACCGAAAATTTGTGTCTCACCGAGCACCATAGAATCAAGACCTGAGGCAACACGGAAAGCATGTCGAGCAACGAGTTCCCCGGAGTTTTGATAAAGAACTGAAGAAAGGTCTTGCTGACTAAAACCACGAAACTGCGCGTACCATGAGACAATTTCTTCGGGATCAGAGGCATAACTGTATATCTCTGTTCGATTACAGGTTGACAGAATTACCGACTCACTAATCGAATCTGACCGTAATAAGCTTTTTAAAGCCGAATCTATCTCATTATCACCTATAGCTAACGCAGCGCGCAGGTCTAGGGGACATGTTTCGTGGTTTAAACCGATCGAGTAATATTTATTTTCTTGCGTTGTCAATTGAGATAAATAATTCGAATTATTATAGTCGCGCAAGATTTGTATATAGCGTTAAAAACGATAGGTCCATCTGAGGCTGACTAATTAGTTCATCATATTTTAGTTGGCCATCCACGGCTCTAAAGTTGCAGTTAAGAAACAATTCAAACCGCAAATGGGAGAAACTAAAACAAAAATAGTGACTGTCTCTAACCATGCTTGAGGGAACGAACAGGCACGGAAAACCTGACTGGCTTACTAAGAAGATCGAACAGCAATATGACGCGCCTATCTCCATCCGCCTCTTCATATATAGCCTGGATGTCTCTAAAGGCGCCGTAGGTAAAAACGATATTGTCTCCCGACTTATATATTTTAGTCGGATGAGAAGATAATGCGGCTGCGTGTTCAGAGATCTGTGCGAATGTTATTGCATCTAGCTCCGCGAACTTACCTCCAAACTTTACTATCTGCGATACACCTCTGACGTTTCGAAGCATATGGCTTACTTTTTGCATGACGCTGATATCATTACGAATGAATATGTACCTTGGAAAAAGTGGCTCAGACGTTATGGAAATCGCTCCGTCTTTTATTTTTTCTATCGTTCTCATCGGGAGTGAGACGTCCAAGCCCAAGTTCTCCAGGTGTTCTTTTGCCCTGATTTCCTGTCGAGGTTTTGTATAAATAATAATCCAAGACAAATTAGGTCCCCTTATGTTAACGATACCCAGAGTCGCCTGCGAGTACTTTTCGATTTTTTAATCATAAACGATCGAATCTTAACATGTCTCTTTCGTTGCATCTTAACCTACCAGACCTTCGCGGCGCTTACGTCCTCTCTTTGGTATATATCCAGTCAACGATGTTCGCGCTCGGGTCATAACCCGAGACCAATGTTTTCATCATAGTTAGAATTGCGGCTACATCATTAACACTCAATAAAATTTCGAGGGTTTTCAGATCATCTTCAAGTCGCGTCCAGGGCAAAAAGTCCTCTTGGGCTTTCATGACTCTTGGGTGAGTTGTTAATCTAGGGTTCTCGCCGATGAGAAGCTCCTCATAAAGCTTTTCTCCTGGACGCAATCCAACCACCTCAATTTCAATATCTCCATCAGGGTTTTGCTCATCCCGCAGAGTTAAGCCGGACAACTCAATCATCTTTTGGGCAAGATCATAAATCTTCACAGGTTGGCCCATATCTAAAACAAAAACATCGCCACCCTTAGCCATTGCTCCTGCTTGGATCACAAGCTGTGCGGCTTCCGCGATAGTCATAAAATAACGCGTTATTTCGAGATGAGTGAGTGTTATCGGACCTCCGGCTCGAATCTGTTGCCTAAATTTAGGAACAACTGAGCCACTGGAATCAAGCACATTTCCAAATCGGACGATACTAAAATTCGTTTGCGCATCGGTATCAGCCAATGCTTGAAGAACCATTTCTGACAACCTCTTGCTGGCGCCCATAATATTGGTTGGCCGCACTGCCTTATCAGTGCTGATCAACACGAAATCAGATACGCCATATTGCACGGCTGCCTTAGCAGCACATAATGTTCCAAAAACATTATTCTTGACTCCCTCGGCAACATTATGCTCTACCATCGGTACATGCTTATAAGCCGCCGCGTGATAGATCGTGTTTGGACGCCATGTTGTAATGATTTCTTGTATTCGCTCATCATCACTGATCGAGCCTAGAAGCGGAATAAGGATCGACTCTTTGCCGGGAAAATCACTTAAAAGCTCCTGGTGAATCGCGTAGAGTGCAAACTCGCTCTGATCTACCATCAGGAGCTTACCTGGACCAAGGGTTAAAATCTGTCGACAAAGCTCACTGCCGATCGACCCGCCGGCACCAGTGACGATTACCACTTTGTTCCGCGTCGATTTTGCCAACAGAATATGGTTCGGCATTACTGTTTCTCGGCCTAGCAAATCATCAATATCGAGATCTCTAAGATCTGAAAAAGTAACCTTACCGTGGACCATATCGGCCATACTTGGCAGCGTTCGTACCGCGATTCTTGTGCGTCTGATATTATCCAAGATAGCATTTCGACGTTTGCGCGTTAAATTTGGCAGAGCAAGTAATACGATACTCACATTTAAAGTAGCCACCAGATTATCGAGATCTTTGGGACTGTATATTGGTTGGCCGTTTAGAACATGTCCAGAAAGTCGGTCATCATCATCCAAGAAACCAACTACTTGCATTTCAGGACTATTGACTATGGCACCGACTAACTGACGACCTGAATTGCCCGCACCATATACAAGGACCTTTGCCCGAGCTGACTGTTTCAGAACAGCCTGGTAATGATCTCCCAGCCAAATACGCGCAACTGCACGGGATGCGCCTATAAATAGCAAAAGAAGAATCGGCTGAATAATACCTACAGTTCGAGGAACATCTTGAACTCCAATTGCTGTGAACAAAGAAGCGTAGAGAATCGCATAAATAAGGATAGCCCTAGCGACTGTCAATAAGGCCGGCCAACCGCTATAGCGAAAAATTGCTCGATAAAGACCACTTACAATAAAAATTGGCAAGCCAGTGCCTACTGATACCAATGCTGCCACTAGCGGATTACCCGATAACGTAACCAACTCGCCCAACCGCAGGTAAAAAGCCAACCAAACCGTCAAAATACAGAGCCCAGTATCCAATAACAGAACCACAAAACGTTTCGCCCAACGTGGTAAAGACAGAACAGGCAATACATATTTATTCAAATACATTCTTTCTCCAATACCAGTTTGATTCAATGAGACACCTTGTCTTGCCGCAACACCTTGACAAAAGTCAACCACAAAATATAAATATCAAACCCCAAGCTCTGACGCTGCAAATAAGCCGCGTCTAGCGTGACCTTGTCTGAGATTGGCAAATCATCGCGGCCATTAACTTGCGCCCAACCGGTCAGGCCAGGGACCAAAGTGTGCACACCCCGCTCTGTACGTAGAGTAATTAAATCTCTCTGGTTAAACAGAGCAGGCCGTGGACCCACAAAGCTCATCTCACCCGACAAAATGCTCCAAAGCTGTGGCAACTCGTCCAAGCTACTTTTACGTAAAAAAGAACCGATGGGCGTCAGGTGTGAACGGGCATCGGGCAGTAAATGTGTGGCAACTGCTGGTGTGCTCACCTGCATACTACGGAATTTTGGCATATTAAATATGCAATTATTACGACCGATCCGCTTACTCCAATAAAGTGACGGACCTGACGAAGTAAGTTTAATCGCTAGAGCTAAAATCAATAACGGTATTAAAAGAATCAAAATCCCAGCCAAGGAAAAAATAATATCGAATAACCGCTTCATACTCAGGATCCACTAAGCCAAAAATGCATTCCCTTATCAACCGAAACAGGAGGCTTCCAATTCAATATTTCACAAACTCGGCTGCTATCTAACTGCAATGAGCAACACAAACGCTGATAAACTCTCCGTTGTCCAAAAAGACTTAAGCCTAGCCGAAGCATAGGGGTCGGCACATAGAACATGCGTGGTGAAAATCCTAACGCCGTACCCATTCGCTTTACTAAATCAGTCGTTGACAGGTCCTCTCCATCACTAACTAAAAAGGTTTGATTTGACGCCGCACAAGATTTCAAACAAGTTGAAATTAAATCAACCAAATTATGTAACGATATAAAACTGCGTTTATTATTAACCGCTGCTAACGGCAATGGAACACCGAGGGCTAAACACCTTGCTAACACGTCAAGGTTTCCTTTTACTTTTGGGCCATAAACTAAAGGGGTCCTTATGATTACGACATCCATACAAGTATCAGCAGCGACATCTAACAATGCCTGCTCCGCTTCAAGCTTCGACAACCCATATGAGCCTGCGGGATTTGGACTATCAGTTACTGAGAATGGGCGCCCGAGGTCTGTAGCTTCTCCGTGAACTTTTATAGAACTCAAGAATACGAAGCGTTCAACACCCATCGCAATTGCTTGACGGGCTAAATTGACTGTTGCCTCGACGTTCGTTTGACGATATTCGGCTAACGAACTAAATCCATTATCTCTCGTGGCATGAACTTTAGCCGCCAGGTGAACGATATCTTGCACACCATGTAAAGCGCTAGTCCAATCTGTTGTGGCCGAAATATCACCGACCGTCACTCCATCGAGACTCTTTGAAAAGTTACTAAAAAACCTAAATGAACCACGAACGCGTCGCCCATCTGCAACCAAACGACTGCATAAAGCTGAACCGATGAATCCATTTGCTCCAGTTACTAAAGTTACCATTATTATTTATAGCTATTCCCAGTTGTCGCAAAACTGATTCCGAAAAAATAAATCTATTTACACTAAAAGTCTTTAACCCTCTCTATCCAATTAATTTTGCACAAGACAAAAAAATGTGCTTGCCCCATGACGCTAAATTGTATAATTTAACGAAGTTAAGGCCAACCAATAAACAACCGCCCCTCTACTAGCTTTTCATCTAATGAATTTATCAAGAAGCTTTATCGGGTACTTCGATAGAACTTTGAATAGATTGGTTTTAACACCATTCTCACGACAAGCTCGCAATACCTCTTTATTTAATTCAACTTTAGATCGCCAACCGCCAGTACTTGCGCCCCCCAACTGCATTCCAACAAGAATCTCTGGAAAATGCTGGTACGCCAAATCCTGGTTGTGAAACACTCGGATCATATACTCAAAATCACCAGCAATTTTATAGTCTGTTTTGAAACGTCCAACTCTATCAACTACGGTCTTAGTGAGAAATAACCCTGGATGTGCAGGCATCCAACCCATGGAAAGCCCAAAGGTAATGAAACGATCAGAGCGATAACGCCTGATCAGGCGCTCTGGCTGAGATGAAATAAAAAAACCTGCATCACCCAATAAGGCATCTAAGTTATTAGCCTTCATCTTAGCGATCACCCTTGTAATTACGGAATTGCTGACGTACCAATCATCTGAGTTTAAAAAACATACGATATCGCCGCTAGACCGAGCAAGCCCCTTGTTCATTGCCTCATAAATCCCGTTATCTTGTTCACTAATAACGTGTGTAAGCCCAGCGCGGAATTCATTAATGATTCCAAGAGTATTATCTGTAGAGTTTCCGTCGATAACGATGTGTTCAATTTCTGGCCAATCTTGATCAGACACAGAAGTAAGCGACCGGGCTAGCGTTGATTCACTGTTGTAACAAACAGTGATCACAGATACTTTTGTTGGCGCTATGCTGTCAGGTGCGGACACGGCTTACCAAACCTGAAAAATTATCGGCAAACATCTTAGTTGAACTCGGAGAGCACCTTGTCGACTCTGAACAACGCGCAGAGGAATGTTCTTCGCTCTGCCAAACCGCCAAAAGGTTTTCCGCAAGAGACTCTGCACTGTGACGCTCAAAAAAAATAGCTGCTCCGTTAGTTTGCTCTTTGTGTACGGCCAAATCCGATAGGAGCATTGTGACACCAAGCGACTTAGCCTCTTCGACTGAAGTGCTCCAACCCTCATACAGGGATGGATTTAACAAAGCGACACTTCCAAGCATTAGAGGCGCCACCCGGCAATAAGGAACGAAATCTAACGACAGAAATTGCTCAGAGAGGCCTAAAGAGCTAACTTTCTTAATTACATCATTATAGTATTCAGACTTTTTACTAGTCGATTTTTTACCTGATGCGACTACTATCAAAGAGTGACCCGCTCTCGATAGAATATCAAGAGCATCAACAACAAGAAGATGATTTTTATGTTTCCAAAATTGATTGGGTAAATAAAAATATCTATCGGGTAAACCATACAATTTCCTCACTTCATTTATATCCGAAATTTTTGGGTTCTCAACTAAGAGCACACCAAAACGAACAATGTGTGTTCTGCCGATTGTATTTGGGTAATAACGTTCACACGCATCTCTAGCGTCATTACTACTGAGCATAATAGCCCTACTCCCCGAAATTTGTGCCCTAAAGCCTAATTCCCTTTTCCACCATGCCACAAATGAAAAAAGGTGAGGCAGCTCTCTGTGCTGAAAATCTGGTATCCACGCGATACTCGGAATGGAGAGCTTCTTTCCGAAAAACTGTGCGTTTTCGAAAACGACATCGATCTGATGTTGCTCGAACAACCTCTCAACACTAGAATCAACTCCAAAAAATATAGTGCGCAGAAGTGATATAAATTTTCTCGATCTATTCAACCGTGCTGAAACGATTATCTGCAAACCATCTATCGCTTTCATGGAACGTAAATCATCAGAATGAATATCAGCGCCAACGAATAAGACCGGCTGCACATCGACCTGACGAAACTTTATTAAGACCCGAAAAAGATTCAATAAATAGTTGTGACCACCTGCCCATACCTTTTCATTGATCATAAAAAAAGCAACACGAGTCATTTTATACATCAACCGTTCTACGGAACCAATCTACATATTCGCGGACACCATCATTTATTTGAGTATTCCAAGTGAAATTTGCGCCTGATAACTTTGTTGGGTCCGCTATTAGACTAAATGGGTCTCCGGGCCGAGACTCCTTTGTGAACGCCAATCGACACTTATCTTTGGATGAACCTCCATCGTACCAAGCGTTGATAACGAATTGTGCTACGGATTCAACCGACGTTCCCACTCCAGTGCCAACGTTAATTAGTCGATTATTTTCTGAAAAGCCTTCATCAAAGGCTATCAACGACAAAGCAATCACTACATCCTCCACATGCGTCCAATCGCGCAATTCCTTCCCCGTTCCGCCTAACAAAAGAGATGATTCACCAGAAACAAGTTTGGCACATATATCCCACAATAATTGTTTCTTAAGTTGAGTGCCGTATACAGAAAAAAGGCGAGCAACACGACATCTCAATCCATAAGTATCAGCGTACGATCGACAAAGATCCTCCATTATTTTTTTATGATGTCCATACGGGGAATAGGGTTCGCTATCCGTATCAACACTAATTTGACCTAATTTATTCGACCCATAGACAGCGGCACTTGAGACCGCTACAAGTCGTACACTCGGCATATCAAGTCGCAACCACTCCAGCAACTCAATAGTGCTAGAGACGGTGCGAAAAAAATCGCCATATGGATTTGAAATCGCCGCCCCTACTGTCGAACCACCTGCGAGATGAAATACAATTTCCAGATCCGTTTTCGCCGGTAACATCCTCAAATTATTAATATTTATATCACCATCTATCCAATCAGACACTCCCCAATTTAAAGCCTCGACCCTCGACCAGTCACCATGGCCTAGCCCGCTTACTCGATGGCCATGACTCGCGAGCAAACGTGATAAATGTTTACCAATAAAACCCTTAGCACCTGTAACAAGGATATTAGCCATTATTTACATTGGCGCGAATGCAATGAATGAATATAAACGACCTGGCCTTTGATCGATAAGAGCCAGCAACCTCCGCGTAACTGGCCAGAGCCCTGGAACTCTAAATACGGGCTCAAGATACCCAGATAAAGGACCAAAACGAGTTGCAATAGACTCTTGAACTTCTTTAAGACTGCGTGGCGCGTAGTTTAAAGGACTAGCCCATGGCGAAATAACCTCAAGTTTCGTAAATCCTGCGTTTTTTATCGCATTCTTGTAATCACTCAAGAGAAATGCTTGCTCTCCTCCATACTTATGATGAAGCGGATGCGTATCAAAAAAGTGCGCCAAGTCTTCTTGACGGGAAATAACATGCTCCCTTATGGCTATAAAAACTCCGCCCGGCTTGAGCACTCTGGATACCTCCCCACAAGCAGCTTTTAAAACGGCAGTGTGATGCAGAGCCGCGCGTGCGAAAATTACATCAAAAATATCATCTTCAAACGGAAGTTTCTCCAGGTATCCTGTGCTCACTTTAATATCCAAGGTGGAGTCTTTAGCTAATTTCTTTATTGCTTCAGACCCAACCAATAGACTCGGATCAGGTTCTAAAGCTGTTACATCGAAGCCCTCTCGGGCCAACGCATAGCTAGCGATCCCCCTACCCGCGCCAACGTCTAATACTTTACCGCTGCGCGCCTTAAGCAGGGAGCGAACCGCTTGCCACTCCTCGCTCTCTTGATACCGCTCAGCAGCTTCTAATAGAGGGTCATCGTAATAGCAATCTTTTACCAATTGATTTAGACCGGACTCTTCGCGCAGCCACCTCACTGCGCTCTCCCAACTATTCGATTCTGTATGGTAAGGGAGCAATTTGCGTTTATTCATCTTCCACTTTTTTTATAATAAAACCAGCTAGATAAGACATAAACTTGGGTGCAAGTATGGGGAAAATAAGTAAAAAACCTCTTCTGAGTAGATACTTTAACGTTCCAGAGAACACTCCAGATTCATTCTGTTCGTAATCTAAGGAACAAGCAAACACACGGCACCCAACAATTTCACAACCACTGCTTTCAATGAGGTTTCTTAGAGTGGCCAAATTATAAAAATTTATATGGCCAAATTTAGCGCCAACTTCAATTGCTTTTTTCACATTCATCGTCAATTCAAGTGGCACTTCAAGATAAACAGTTTTACACACCCTTGTTATTTCTTTAAGGAACGCTCTTTCGTGCTCGACGTGTTCGATAACATGGACTGCAGTTCCATAATCATATTTATCATCATGAGCTGGAATATTATATCCATCGAATTTATCGATCGACCGCAAGGAGGCTATTTGCTTTTTTTTAGTTTCGCTAATTCCTGAATCAGATATCTCAATAGCACTGAAAATCTGCGAGAAACCAATTTTCTCAAGTGTCTCTATCAGAGCCCCGTCGCCACACCCAATATCCAACAGAGTGTTAACCTTACGCTCAGGCGAGATAGACATTAGATGTTTAACTGATTGTTGAGCAGCAATGGCTCTCTTATTACTGATATTATTTACAGAGTAATAATCATTATATTTTTTTTTTAGCTCTTCGCTAACTTTAAATTTAATATTCATAAATTACTATAGAGCTTTTAAAAATTGATTAGCGCTCATCTAATTCTCGGATTACTCTGGCAGGGTTACCGGCGACAATAGAGTATGCTGGCACATTTTTATTAACCACCGATCCCGCGGCCACAACTGCACCCTCCCCAATAGACACTCCCTTGGTAATAATTGCCCGTGCACCAATCCAAGCTTTGGACCCAATTACTATTTTCGCACGATTGACATTAGACCAGTCATAGTCATTGTTTCGCCATCTCCGCAAATCTCCTATACGCATTGAAGCCTGAAGACTATGGTTGTCAGAGTCCATGATCAAAACTTGATAAGAGATCAGAACGTCATTTCCAATAAAAACCTGGTCGACACAATCAATCAGAGTTCCGCCACCAACAAATACATTATCTCCAATACTTATATTGCTGCCTTCCGTTTCTGCAACTAAAATGCCCGCAACCACACAACTTTTACCAATTGTTATTTTTGAAGCAGCATGTCGTCTCTCTATACGTCCAGAAATACGCGATGACCTTCCAACGCTAGCGATTAAGCGAGGAGCAAACCGACCTATCACTTGCGTATATAAATTCATCTTTAATTTACGAAAAAATACACTCATCAAAGCAAAGACTCGAACCTAAGCCATTGGTCAATTTTACTATATTGCGCTTTCACCATATCGTGGCCATTTCTCGCTAATTCATTATAGTTACCCCAGTTTTGCAGTATCTCAACGGCTTTTTTTGGCGCCTCTGCTGCGTCTTGATATAAAACCATGTTATTTCCATCGACAAATGCTTTAGGATAATCACCAACATCTGACAACATGAGCGCGCCACATCCAAGTGACTCAAAACAGCGCATATTTCCACGATCCTTTCCTGCCATGTCAATGGCACCGTTCAATACGACTTTTGCTCGGGACAGCTGTTCATACAAATCCAAGCCGAAAACTGCCGGCCTTGAAATACTCCGAAGCTCTTTAGAGCCACAGTAAGTAGAGGATCTCGGCAAAAAACTAAGTGAAAATTCGACTATCAAATTAACGATAGATTTATCTATAAAGTACGCGACATTATATCGAGATGCCAATTCCGAAATGCTTTCCAGCACCGCTGCTCGCCGAGTATGATGACGACCAAAGCCCCCAACAAAAAGCAAGTCTATTGGACGATCAGTTCGTGCTGCATAGACATCCATAACGGGGTCATGAGCTGGACTAAAAAAAGTCGACTTCCAGCCAAGCCCCCTCCAGAGCGCGATAATGGATGGGAAGTTACAAAGGATATTATCGTAACTAGAAAAATCTGCTCCATTTGATGGAGCAGCGCGCCAACAAATACTTTTTTTCACGCAACCTGGTAGACGTTTAAGAAAACGACTATCATATCTTACAGGATCGAGATTATAAAAAACCTCCGTGCGATGATGTTCTATCTGAGCTAACAGAATATCCTCAAGTGAAGTGTCTTTTAGAAGGCTGTTCTCTCGCGCCCACGCGAATTGAGATATTGAATCATCGCCATTAGTCAGAAAGGTATGCTCTGCCCTATTTAGCACAGGTAACAGAATATGTGACGCATTGTAACGATCCCTTAAAAAGCTATCGATTCTGTCGTCAAATCCGGATTTTGGATCGTTCCTCTTATTAAATAACCGACGGTAGCCGGGATACAGACCAGAGTTTTGAAATAAACGCATTAAAGTTAATTTAATCTAACGTTATCAGGCGGCTCATTTAAAAGTAAAGCTAGGCATATCCAAAATGAAGCGGCAGCGAACAACGAACCACTAAATTGGCCCATAAAGAAAGCTAATAAAAATACACCAGGGATGAGAGCATCACCACACAATAAACTCTGCCATGCGCGGTAAAGCCCCATAATAGTCAAACCTACAAAACCTAAACCACCAAAAAGGCCTGCATTCTGGAATGCCTCTAACGTGAAATTGTGTGGATAGCTACCGTTGAAAACTTTCCAATTTGACTCGCCTAAGAACGGGTGTTTTATTATTGAGTGAATTGATTTAGTCCATAAAGATAAGCGATTAGTAATACTTTGATCAGAAAAGTTAGCTCTCTCAACTCTAACCTCTGTACTTTTCGCAACAAGCAGCTCCAACTTTTCCGCAGGTGGGCAAACCCCTAACAGCTTCGCATTGTTTTTTGAATACAAATTACAATAACTTTGCTCAATTAAGTACGACATCGGGACTGGTTTTAACGATATTATTATCGCTGATAATCCAATTAATATTGGCAGAACCATCTGAGAACCATCGTTATATCTTTTACTATAAGCGAATATCAACACAAACAATGTGCCCAAAAGTCCAACAATCGTACCTCGCGTGCCTGTCATACTTAATCCTAAAATACCGATCACAGCTAACAAGAAAACGAATACATAATGCAGCCTAGTCAGGCGTTCTTTACACAAAATTGTTGTTAATAAGCATAAATCTGCGATGAACCCGAGAGCAATTGGATTGACGTTTATGGTTGATAGCCTACCTGAGAAGGTTAAACTGTTTGATCCAAATAGATTTAAATATTCTGAAATAATTGCAAACAACAAAGTGCCAACACACAGGCAAAGTAAGGAAGTATTGAGGGTGCCATAAAAATCCCTATCACTAATTCCAGTTAAAGCAAGAACAGGCAACAAAACCACCAATACAAAAAAACCTAACTCATGGGCGGAATTTTCAAAGCCAGCCAACATATTACCGATTAGACGTATAGAATACAACGCAAGCCAACCGAGTAAAAAAACTGACCAGAACCCGATGCGTTTACACCTCCAATTTTGGTAAATTAAAACCAACGCCAAGGAGGCTACGCCGAAACGTAAACATAGAGACCCCCAAACACTTGGCCAATCTAAACTTGAAGTTAATAAACCAAAAGCAGGATATCCAGCAAAAGAAAACAAGCATAAATAAGAGTATAGAGCAGCTTTAGATCGTTTTAATTTCACTTCCAAAAAAGATATCATTATAGAATTCGGTCTAATAAAAAATCGCAAACACTATAAATCGCTCCAGCTAACAAAAGCATACTTAATAAAACTTTACTTTTGAACTTTACAATTCGGTAAAAAAAATAAATATGGAAACAATAATTCATACTTAAGATGATTGACTGAAACATTAACGCAACTAAAATCGGCGCGCCATATACAAGGCTAGAAGTCAATGCTGCTAACGAACTCAAAAGTGTAATGACTTGTAACACGAAATTCCACTGGTGTTTTTTTTTCAATTCGATCAGCCTGTCCAACCAATTACTGATAGAAAAAATGGCTGCCGGAACGCTCAACCAAAAAATGTAAGGCCCTATGTTTTCCCATTCAGCGCCAAACAACACACCAAAAAATTCCGGCGGTAAGTGCGCTAGAAGGGCTAAGATAGGACTCGACAAAAAAATAATTAACCATAAAAGATTATTAACTGGCGTTTCTAATACCCTAATGCCTTCTTTTAAAGCTTTATTTAATAAGACTGGGCGGATTATTGCCCCTAATATCCCAGCTGGAGCATTGCATATTCGTAACGATTGAGCATAAATGCCAACGATCCTTATGTCTGCAAAAAACCCCAAGATAAAAATCGTAGAACGCTCTTTAAAAAAATTGACTAGGGTGTAAGGTAGAGAAAAATAAAAACACCTTTTATGTCGATGGAGATTAGCAAGAAAATCAACCATAGAGAGTTTTGGTTTAGCCGGCCGATATTGCTTGCGCAAACCCCAGCACATCAGGAAAATACCCTCTAACAACTTCCCAATAAGACTCCCCAAAAACAACCAATAAGCGCCGCCACTTTGCGCAAAGCCACCGTAAATTTGTATGGAAACGGCAACTAGTACGCTTATCGTCGACACTAGAGAAATGACTAAAAAATTACTACCCCGTTGATTCCATAGGGTCCAAATAAAAGTATGGGTAGCAAAAATCAACCACAACAAGAAAAATGAGTAAGTGTCTGTATGCCTAATTTCACCAAGAATCGGAATAAAGCGGCTAAAAAAATATAAGCAAATTAAAATAACGCTGAGCACAAACGTAGATATAAATACATTCGCCCAGAAAAGACTATTAATTAACGAAGCGTTTTCTTCTGTTAGAAATGCAATGTCAAACCGCAGTGTTGATATTGATACCGCGAAAAAAATAAGACCGGAGCCATACATCCAAATTGCAAAATCACTAGGACTATACAACCGTGAAAGAATTGGTAGCGTAATTACGAATAGCAGCAGCGTTACAAGAGGCCCCAATCCAGATTTCGCCAAGTCTTTCAACAATTTTTAGTTGTCAAGCAAGTTATTTACGGTGCAGGGATACCTCAGTGCGTCCAATTTGCTTTTTGCTAGCGGCAAAGATGACTCAATGTACTTATTATTTTGTTTAGGCTCTACTATTTGGACCCGCGATAACCAGTCTCCTAATTCATTAACGTCACCTCCAGTCCATGAGAAGCGACCTGCCTCGATTTCCTCTGCATACATTGCCTTCGCGTCAGGACCAAATAGCAAAGTAGGCACTCCGAACATTTCCGCCTCGTAACAACAGGAGCTAGTGCCAGTAATATGATGGGTACATTCTGCAAACTGGTCATACAGGTTTTTTCTCTCACTATCGATAATGTAGCGATTTTTTAAAACATCACGCATCCGAGTCTCACAATAGTGCCTACCATCAAGATAATTAGGATGGGCACGAAAAATAAATAAATCACTTTCTGCTATTCGCGATTTGAGATGATCGATTACAAAATCTGGGATTGCTTCAGACTGAGAACCAAGGGGCGGCTGAAGAGTAAATAAAACCACTCGCCGAGCGTTATTTGACGAGGATACGCGCCGATTAGATATATAACTAAAAAAATAATCCGGCCACGGAAACCCCCCCACAAACGGCCTGTGCACCGAACGTTGACTACTGTGTCTGAGTATATGCTGTACGCTCGGTTTTCCCCAGCACCAAAACCAATTAGGCATCATTGCGTAGCCACCATCAGGCATACTAGTCCACCAACTATACATCCCATGATAAAGGCCTTGTCTACCATGCTGAACATCAACGGTGTTGATACCTAAATAACGAGCTGCTGCTATCAACCCCATATTTTGTGGTGTGTACCAACACGAAAGATATACCGTCTTTAAATTCTTCTTATTTTTAAATACTCGCAAGCCAATTTGATACCACTTAAAGTACCCAAGGTAGGCTTTTTTAAAGACTGTTTCGGCTAACAATTCAGATAAACCAGCTTTGGAAAATAACTCACGTACAGGTCCAAGAATATGCTGTGGGAGAGGTTTATGCCACTCAAACCCTGGCACTAAAGTTTCTCCCAAATAAAATAGATTTGACTTTATCGGAGGAGGACCTAGATAAACTTTTTGAGACCGACGTTGATGATTTTCAAGGAATAACAGCGGATCCATTATCTTGTCAAATAATTTTCCAGATGACAAAATCTTTTGAAGATTTACGGACTTAGATAAAAATACTGTAGAGACTTCATCCGGTATAAACCCTGGAAGATTACTTGGTTTATGAAGCAGGGTACGAAGCTTGTGTAACATTCTGCTTCTCATCTGAATATTTAGTGCTTTACTCGCACTCGGTTTAAGTAATTCACTCCAAATACACAATCTTATCAACGGCCACAAAATAATGCCGTTGATTTCTATGGAATGCACATTATTTTGTTCCTCAAGCTGAACTAAGATTGAGCATACATCTTCGAATCTCATCGCGAATTAGTCGCCTTTGACAAAGTCATTAAGATGAAGCTGCGAAAATTGCGTGACGCTACGGGCCAATTTCCGGCCGAACTTTCTCTTCTCAAATTGATATGGTGTTATGCCCTCATTTTCGCCCTGAACACGCAAATATTGTATGTCCTCCGGCTCTATTTCATGACCCGCTTCCATGTTCCTCGCTGCTACGAGAGATTTTTTTTGAAATCTACGGTATCGCAGTTCACCATCAGTAAATGGTTGGAACTTGTACGGCCCCAATGCATGCGACCCCTTTTTCATTGCAGCAACGTACTGTGAAAACTCGTCAGGCTCAAGTGCCGCCTCCCAATCTACACCCTTTCTTGTTCGGTCGAGAACTAAGTGTTTCTCTAAAAGAGCTGCGCCCTGTCCGATTGCCAACAGGTCGATCCAATGTGATAGGTCACTGTTAGCGTCAGTGTGATCAGCATAAATAATTAAACACTTAAACTCATCCTTTAATAGTCTGATCTTTTGCAAATTAGCCTCCTCGATTGGAGTCGGGAAATTCTGTACGCCATGCATTAAAATTAAATTTTCTCCCCCACTTTCTACGACTTCCTTTACCCCACGTCGAATCTCTTCAATACTTGAGGCGCCGGTTCCTAGAGTCAGTGGAAGTCTAGACTTCCCAGCGCCTATTAGCATTTGCGGATTACTGAGTTCAGATGAATTAAGTTTCAACATGTCTGGTTCTAACCCTACTGCAAGTTCTAGACTCGGTTCGTCATACGCGAATATCGACAAATGAATGTCAAACTGACGCACATACTTTACTAGTTGACACCACTCGTGAGGACTGAAATACAATTTTTCCAGTACGGCGTATAGTGGGGAACTAGGTGTCATATTGGCCGCGGTTTCAAAGATTTGTATCTGAATACAATCAGCCTCAGCTTTAACTGCAGCGTCGACCAATGCAAACGCCTGGTTTAGATCACCCTGGTGGCCACAGGCCATTTCACCCACGATGTATACTGGTTCGTCATCTGCGATACGGCGCCCCGAGACGAAAATTTCTGACTTAAGTTTCATAAAAAGTCGCTCTCTACCTGCTTTGATTGTATTAGCAAACGGGCTAAAGCCATATCACTCTGTGTGTCAATGTCTACGGAGCTAAGTCGGGTCATCACAACACCCTTTACCCTACCTTTGAAAAAGTTTTTATATTTTAAAAAAGACGAAATCCAAGATAAATAAAACGATCCATTAGGCCTATACGCTGGCTCATGATCTTGGCTACGCGTATTACCAGTGATTAAGGGTGAGTCATCAAATATTGGCTTCATGGTCATTTGATCTTCATCAAAAGATACTGCCATTTTAGGCGGAAATTCGTAGGGAGCAAAACTAACAACAGCATCCGTATCATCCGTTAAACGAAGCATTCCCTCCCGGATACACTGAATTTTGCGAAACGGCGCGGTTGGCAGCATCATGCCGATCACGTCAAATTGTGATCGGATATCTGAGCGGCTACAAATATCTGAAATTACATCAACTACTTTTATTCTGTCTCCTGCGAGATCAGGATCTCGATAATCTAATGATATGCCAGAGTAAGCTTGAGCAATACCCGCGATCTCCCTATCGTCAGTTGACACAAGCACCGACGAGAAACATTGCGCGCCAAGCGCAGCTTCAATGGTATGAGCGATCAGGGGCTTACCCCCCAGGTCCAATACATTTTTACGAGGTAGCCGCTTCGAACCACCTCGCGCTGGAATTACCATAAGCGACTTATATTCTTTTGACATTATTTAATGTGGAATATGATCAGGAGATAAATTTAGCCAGCCCATCTTTTCGATACTGTCGCGTAAAATCCTACTTTGCACCTTATCAAGGCAAGAAAGTGGTGCTCTTTCGTACTTTGGCATAAGTCCTAGCAAGCTCATGGTCTCCTTTAGCTGAGGATGCCATCCAAGCTTAACTGCTACGTCAAAGTACGGGTCCTCATAATCACGAACAATATTATGCGCTCTATCTATGTCACCAGACTTAAATGCCTTCTGAAACGCCATCTCCACGCGAGGGAAAAAGCTCCCTATCCCAACCAAGTTCGCACGGGCTCCAGCATGATAATCACGCATAAAGTTGCGCATTGCACCGGCTCCGATAATTGCACAATTATCATGTAGTCTTCTGTGTAATTGATAAGAATAACCAGCATCCATGCATTCTTCTTTCATCCCAACGATATTAGGAATAGTCATGAGTTGCTCCAGTAAGTCCAGAGGATACTGAATTTGTCCGCCATAACCATTCCTCATAGGAAGCTCGTGGATCATCACAGCAATAGACACTGAGGATGCTATTTTTCGAAAAAAATCAAAAACAGCCTGAGAACCGTACCACCGCTCTGGATAATAAACAATATAAGCATCCAAACCTGAAGATTCTGCGTGTTTCGCAAATTCAATATTTGTCTCAAGGCTGCCCGTCATTGGCCCAGCGGCTATCGAGACGATATCTGACGTGGTCGCTGACGCTAAGGTCTCATTTACAGCACAAATCTCCTCGTTAGTCAGCAAATTGAAACGACTCGTACCTACTGTGGTCATGATCGTTTCCGCGTTACAGGCAGTTAAAAAATTGATATAGCTGTGTAGTGCTGGATAGTCGATATCCCCCCGAACATCAAAAGGTGTCACTAGTGGAAATACCGGACCAGAAATATTTTTGCGAATCCAACTAGGTGAATGATTAGCCATATATAAAATCCATAAGATAAATTTAAATTTCTTGTTACTGTTGATATCCTCAGTTAGAGCGTTCGCGTCTAGTTGTTGTATCCTTCGTGCGATCGCCCAGAGTTCGAGAACCCGAAACTTTTAACCATCTCGCAAGATTAAATATCGAGCGTAACCACCAACCTCCAGTCATTGGGAAATCCGAGTACCTTCTAGTCTTTAACGGAAAAGTATCTGCGCGAATAACCCTTCTCTCATTCCCAGGTTTCACAACACCACCTCGATGAAACCCGTCAGGATCAAATACTATTAAGTCACCTGCCTTAGCATCTACCACTAACGGATGCTGTATTCTATGGTCTGGAACATCGTTAGGAATATTTTTAACCGCCGTACCAGTCGCCATATGATAAGAAGCACGGTAGCGCCCCTCCCAGTGAGTTCCTGGACAATATTCTAGAGCCCCATTATCTTCTGAAGCGTCATCTAAATAAATCCAAAACTTCAGAGACTGCATACGATCAAAATGCCAAGGTAAAATTGGGTTCGATGCAGGTTGAAGGTGGGTTAAAACCACTGCTGGATTTAAGCGAAACTCCTGAGGCGAAAAAAACTCCTCGGCAATTGCACGCACTAACCCAAGACGAAATACGTCAAACAACTCTGTCTCACCACTAGACGCTGCCACATCTGGGCAAACAAATGCCTGCACTCCACCCGGGTTCCTTGGATGGTCAATTCTTCTCAAAACAGAAATAGAATCTCTATTCATCCAACTCTCAAAACGAGAATTCAATCTAGAAATCATCACTTTAGCAAGGAATTCTCTTATCACTACGATACCGCTCGAGTTTAATTTGTCAACTATGCTTTTTGCGTTTTGAGGACATTCAAAATCGCCCAATTTACTTTTCATGATGTCACTTTTTCTGAGGCCACAGTTACGGGTTAATATTGATGTTTAAATCATGCAATTTACCAATCCACTTAATAACATTTAATAACACTTTGTCCGATTATGAATTGAGTTTTATCTCAAGCGTAACACGGGGTAAATAGTCGCACTGTACAGGGTGCACTTTTCTTTCGATTACTCAGGTCGACTAATAAATAGTAAACTTTAAAAGAACCTTCTACTAATCCACTCAATGCGATTCAAAATCCGAAAAAAAATATCAAATAAACGCCCATAAACACAAACATAGCATCCGAATTCTTTTTTGAATTTAAAATGACAAAACGGACCGCCCTTATCCGATAGGTTAATGCTTTCGGCAGTATCAAATTGGTTAGATTGGAGAAATTTATCTAGATCTCGAGAGATCCTCTTACTGAAATGAATCAAATCATCCTCAGCAGGATTGAAAACACTCTTACCGAGATATTTATGTTTATCGTCGGCCATGTCAAATGAACTTTGAGGATCAAAAAAAGGCACCTGAAATCGGTCGGCCACCTCAGAAAATTGTAGATTCATTTTTCTCACAACACTATAAATCTCCTCATTTGGTGTGCCTGCGCCCACAATGTAACGTATGCGTATTCTGAGCTTCTTGGATATGATAAGTAAGCTTCTTAAATTTGCTGAGACACACCTTATGTGCTTAGCTGTCTTTTCCTCACTTTGCACATTGTCCCGAACCCAATAGTCCCCGAAGCATGCAATTCTAACGTCAGGCTCTCCGATTACAATCCCTAAAGTCATAGTTTTATCAGACCGTAAATAACGGTTTACTAAACACAGCTTGAGCACATACTGAGCCAGCAAAAACTTTGAGCTTAAATTATTCTGCCGTCCGCTTCCTATGAATACTGGCTGAACATAATCGCTTAAGACATATGAACGCGTGTGAGAATCACCGAGCAAGAACATAAAGTTACCTATTGACCTATTTTTCTAGATAAACATTTTTTATACCAGATAAAAAAAACTAGTTAATATCCTCGAACTAGCGTTTCCCTCCAACAAATTAAATTTTTACCAGATAATTATTGTAATCCTTCGCATAATTTCGGCAATAAGTCTGTAACAGTTATATTGTTTTCATCCAATCCATTAGCTCATCAACAACAGTTTCTATGGATTTATTCGCTGTTTCAACCCTCACATCTGGATCTAAAGGCGGTTCATAAGCACTACCAATCCCAGTAAAATTAGGAATTTCACCTCGTCGCGCTTTTAGATATAAACCTTTCGGGTCTCTTGACTCTGCTATGGGCAAAGGCGTGTCTACGTAGATTTCATAAAACTCGTCACTCTCAAATAATCCTCTAGCCGCTATTCGTTCGGAACGAAAAGGTGAAATAGAAGCTACAATAGTTATAAATCCAGCATCAACAAAAAGCCTCGCCACTTCGGTTAGGCGGCGTACATTTTCAATTCTATCAGCATCCGTAAAACCTAAATCACTATTTAACCCGCTTCGAATATTGTCGCCATCAAGAACATAGGTTCTAACGCCTTCGATGTATAGCCTTTTCTCAAGAGCGTTGGCAATAGTGGACTCACCACTACCAGAGATTCCTGTAAGCCAGAGCACTTTACTTTTGTGTTCATTGAGCTTACGACGCGCCTGTTTATCGATCGTCATTTCCTGCGGATTTATGTTGACAGAGCGGCGTAAGCCAAATTCAATCATTCCCGCAGCGACAGTGTGACACGTAGCTCGGTCTATCAGTATGAAACCACCCAGGGAATGATTAGTAGAATAATTTTCAAAAGGGATAGGACGATTTACTTTAATTGTGACGCGTGCGACGTCATTGACCTCGAGACGTTTACCAGCAACGCGTTCATAGGTGTTAACATTAACTTTATACTTCAGAGAGGTAATGTTTGCAGTCATAGTGACAGTACCGACTTTCATAACATATGATCTACCCACAAACCCCGAGTCTCGATCGAGCCAAACTAAATTCACCTCAAAGTGATCTGAGACTTCACATAAATTCGAACTCAAAACTATTAGATCACCGCGGGCAACATCAATATTCTCTTTTAAAACTACTGTAATTGCCTGCCCGCTTTGCGCCTTAATTAGCGAATGCTCCCCTAGGAGCAGCTTTTCAATTGTTGCTGGAACTCGTGAAGGCATAACGGTCACAGCGTCACCCACACGAGCACCGCCGAATAGACAACCCCTGCTAAGCCTCGAAAATCCTGATTTGGCCTATTGACTAATTGAACTTGAAAACGAAAGTTGCCATCCGATTCAGACGAATAAACTTGCACCGCAGATAAATATTCGAATAATGTCGGCCCCTGGTACCAACGGGTGTTCGGGGACTTTTCGACAACATTATCTCCTTTTAACGCCGATATTTGATCGTCATATATTAGATGGGCCTCATATAACATCCTACCAATAAGAGTACTCTTCCCATCGTCGACACTTCCGCAGGTAATAAAACGTAAGGTATCTAGGTTCTGCTGAGCCTCTAAATAAGTCGAAATATCACTGCGAGATTTTGAGCTTTGTTGGCAAGCATCTAAGCCTGATTAACGAGTCACAGACTTAACAGTCAAGATCAATTCAACACTTGAACTGGCCGGGATTGCCCAAGGCAAAGCTCCTCATGCAACAACACTGAAGACTTAGGAGCTACGCACTCCTTACCTCGTATATCCGCCAGATTGATGGGAGCGACTTAAATATCCAACCTTTATATGGACCAATGCAGCCCATTAACAAAACTTAGTCTTTTTTAAAAAATAAACCTTTAAATTCCTGTTGGCCAAGAAACATTAACGGATCAATGATGGATAAGTCTCTCACAAATTGTGGTCCTGACTGTGAATAACTCAAATTCATGGGCTCAATAAATTCTATGGAGATCCCATTTTCAAAAAAAACTCTGGGGTCATACAAATCCCTTCCCCCCGGAAGATTCACATAAGTAGACGCTCCAATAGAATCACATATCTTTAAAATTTTTTCTTGTCCATTAATTCTATCCGGTTTCGAAATGTCACTCGAAAACAAAAAATTTGTATTTATTTGGAGAAATTCTGAAATACGTGAAATACTGTGCGCTAGATACGTCGACAAAATTAAGTCATCGCGTAAAATCAATTCCTCGATAAAGGGAAAAATTTCTGGGAAGTACGCAGCTTTATTTGCATAAGCATGCCAAATAGTCTTTAGCAACTGAGATTTGTTATTACCAATGCTAATTTCATTGATGAATTTATTTTGACTCGCCCCCATCAGCTCCAAAGTAATTCGGAAAGATCTTTCATTCAATAAGATATTATTCCGATTTATATAGCCTCTACGTATAAAATTAACATCGTCAAACACAACAAACGTATCCACACTTGCAACTAACTGCCAGTAAGCGGTATAAGGGAAAAAATAAGGCTGCATTACCGCAACTCTCAAAGCTATATCCTTAATTTAAAGAAATAACATCGATTACCTTCTCTACTAAGTCTAGCTCTAAATCAGCATATATTGGAAGACAAATAACTTTACGCGCCGCCTCTTCGGCAACGGTTAAATTTCCTGATTTGGAGAGATTAGAGCCTTGATAAGCTGAAAAATTTGAAACAAGAGGATAAAAGTACCTTCGAACATAAATTCCGTGAGACTTGAACTTTTCATATAGTTCATCTCGGCTAAGTGGATAATTTGTCTCCACAAAAATTGGAAAGTAACCATAATTTGGATATTTTACAGAACTAAAATCTTGGCAAGTAATACCTCTAACGTGCATCAGCCTCTGCCGATATCGCTGGTCTATCAGTCGCCGTTTTTCCCTATTATCGCTAAAGAAGGGCAACTGAGAACACCCTAGTGCTGCGGCTAACTCACTCATTTTTCCATTTAATCCCGTAGAATCTACTTGCGTTTCCGCAGCAAAACCAAAATTTTTAAATTTATCTACTTCTCTCTTAGTTTGCTCGTCACGACAGATGATAGCCCCGCCTTCCGCTGTATTAAAAACTTTAGTGGCATGAAAACTTAAAACCGAGAAATCACCATGCTGCAAGAGACTGCCACAATGACAGTCCACACCAAAAGCATGTGCCGCGTCATAAATAACTTTTAAGTTATATTCTCTCGCTAACCTATCAAAAGCATCAATATCACAGGGATGCCCATAAACATGGACTGGCAAAATTGCTGAAGTTTCCGAAGTTATTGCCTTTTCCACTTTAGTTGGATCGAGATTTAAGGTATCCGGATCGACATCGACGAAAACTGGCGTAAGTTTGTTCCAAACTAAGGCATGCGCTGTCGCAACAAAAGTATATGGAGTTGTTATAACCTCTTTGGTTACATTGGCAACGTTTAACGCGGTCATTAACGCCATAGTTCCATTGCAAAATAAAGAAATATGATCGACGCCAAGGAAGTCTGAAAGCGCCGTTTCTAGCCGCTGACAAAACTCACCCTGATTAGTTAGCAATTTACTTTCCCATATCTCTCTGAGGTTACGTTCAAAGTCAGCGATTGGTGGGAGAGAGGGTTGAGTTACGAAAATGTTTTTAGAATTACTCATTTAGCTTATTAATATCATAGACCGCTTAATAACAAATGTTAGTTCCATTCACTCTAATCTTACTCAGGTTTGCTATCGTTGATCTTTTATAAGAACTTTTTTGAGTACAGTTAATGTCCATGCCTGCGATATTGCTTTACTAATGATTCATATTGATCAATATACTGCTTCTTCCCATGCTCAAGTAATGCAGCTTCTCGAATCTTTCGATAGGTCTTGCGAGCATTAGTTAAATTGCTAAGCATCCTTTTCATTACCTCGGATAATGGACGCTCCTTGTAATTAAAAACGAAAAAGTCTGGATCGCTCTTTGACAACCGAGCATACTGAGGATACGGTTCCACGAGAGGAATACTGCCGCACTGGAGTGCCTCAAAATACCGACAATCCATAATACTAAGATGAAGCGGCGTAGTCGCAACAGTGAAAATACTACGACTAATCAGACTTTTTACGCTGCTCCACTTACTAACACCGAACAAATGAATATTTGGATATTCCTTGAGTTGATCGTGTATCGCTGCATCGCCAACGACTGCAACTCTGACTCCTGATTGACTCATCGTACGCAACTCATTAACTATATACCCTCTTCGCAGGCCCCTTATCACGTTAGTACAATGCCAGAGTATCTTCAGATACAACCGTGATGGCAATATCACTTTAAGTACAGCAAAAAACCACGCAGAACGGCCAGAAGAAACTACATCAAAGATGCTACCAAAATTATTTATTTCCGACTTGATTAGGACACCCAATAGCTTCGAAACAAAACCTCGGCGAACTCTAGCTCGACCGATGAATATCACATCAAATTCATAACTTGTAACCGGAAAATGCTCATCCAGAACAAGCTGAGGCATTGCCTTAGCCTTGGGGTAGTAATCTACGTAAGCTTCATCCGTCATATATGTCACACCATCTTTGAGGGAAGCGTAATGTTTCAACGGACTTTCGTGTTGAAGAAATATAGGGACTTTAAGAAGCGCTAACAAATTACTCTTAATCTCGTGTCGAGCAAAAACTGCGTCGCATCTATTAGCTTCCACAATATCTTTATAAGTCAAATCCTCTTCAATATACAAATCTGAATTAAACAAACTAGCTCTAAGCCTAGTGGCATGCTCAGGCGCCTCACCGATCATAAAGCGCCTTGAAATGATATGAAAAATTTTTAGAGGCAACGTACGAACCTTGAAAAGTTGAGGAAGCTGTTCTTATTACCGCTTAAAACTAAACTTTAGCCGCGTATACATAATACAGGTGTCGGCAAAAACCATTTAACTCATCCCTCTGTTGGCCGACAAGTATACTGTCATGTTGAAAACCTGCTCGCTCAAGTAATTCGTGCGCAGAACCAGTATCTCGGGGTATGAAAATTTTATTCACGCCACACTGGTGCCGGGACGGATCGGTGCGAATCTCATAGGTGAACTGGTGAGGTTTCAAATCATCCGCTATTACAAAATGGGCGTCCCCAATAAAAGACAATAAAGCGAATCCACCGGGTTTAAGGTTGTCGTAAACGATTCCTAAATTAGCCTCCAGCTCTCTTTCACTTTTACAGTAATAGATGGAGTTCACACAGGTAACAAAATCAAATTGCTTTTCAAAGTTAGGAAAATTTTGAAATGAACCTTCAACAAGTTTTACACGGCTTGCAACGGTGGAGCTTACCTGAGCGATCATTATGTCAACACCTGTCGGCTTCAAACCAAGATCAAGAAAAAAATTAAGGTGCCTCCCCGAACCACAACCAATATCTAAAACAGTTCTACCTTGAAAGTCGTATTCATGCATAAACGTTACAGGTCGCCTTGACAGGAAAAAACGCGCCACGAAGGATTCAGGGACTAAAACACTCGCGTCTTTGCCATCACCCGAATAATAGGATAACCAATTGTCTTGCATCAAGCTAACCCAGCTTGAACATTAAAATTCTTGTATGAGGGTTGCTATCGCAAACCTCAAGGAAATAATAATTAGAAAAATCTGAAATAAATTTCTGATATAGATCTTTTCTTGAGTATGAATCATTCTCATTTTTGAATATTTTAGGTCGAGCAGAAAACCAATGCGGCTCAATAAAAATTACTTTCTGAAATTTATTTGTAAATACAATTTCGTTAACGTGTGGAAGCATATCGTGCCGCTCCGCAAGCCAATCAGAAAATACAAGTAGGTTCCTCCTACGCGATGAAGCAATGAGACTAGCGAATGATTTCGCTCGATTAGAACAATCCAGAACTACAGATCCACTATTAGATGAAGAGTCTTTTGACTGGAGAAAATCTATAAATATTGGACCTCTCGCTCCAAGAATTAATGCATTTAAGAGAAATTCCTTTCCGACGGTCCTAACAACCTCCTCTTCAAGCTCATTACCAATAACCCAAAACTGTCTAGATGGAATGGATCGAGAGCGAACAGCTACGTTCAAGAACTCTGAGGTCTTGTCAGAAAAACCGGCTGGTATTTCCATTAGCATTTAATATCGAAAGTTGGAATAATAACACGCAAAAACCCAGCCTCAGAAATCGGAGTTACGTTACAAACTTCATGAAAAATAGAATATCGCCAAATCACGAGATCACCTCTCCCGATTGCGTTGTCACGTCCAAATAACGTTGGCTCAGAGTTTTCACCATTCTTGTAAAAATAAAACCCCCCATTTATGTAATCCTTTTCATAATCTGATAGGAATATTGTAATTTCCAATCTAGAGGGATCAAAATCGTGACAACCAGTTGGGTCCCGTCGGTATTCTGAAAAATAATCTGCATGCTTTTTGACAACGCTATCAGAAGATACAGTTCTGTTAACTCTGTACTGAAGAGCTTGGCCCGTCACTTCATGCGCCGCAAAATAAAGCGGCTTACTAAGTATCTGATTTCTGATCATATTGGAAACGAACACTTGCTCATGCATACGCTCGTCTAGCGGCGCATTCCAGATGTGCGTGCAGTAAGCGAAGTCTCTAGCCGTAGGTCTGTTGTATTTATACTTAGGGGTGCCGCTAATAACGTCTGTATTTTTTACAAAATCAACAAATTCACTGCCAATATCGCTAACCCAAAAATCAATTGATGACTCAACATCCTGGCTTGTCATAAAGTTTTTTATGACAAAATAGCCATCCTCCTCGTATATTTTTTTCCTTGCGAGATTAATGCTGTCAGTATCCAGAAGATTTTCTACCATAAATTTTAGTAAAGGCTAATTACTCAAATCTAACAAGAATTTTTTCGTGGTGAAATCCGGAAAGTTATACAGTGTAAACGGCTGACCAACTTGTACTTACCGGCTTAACCCTCTTAATATTCATGCGCTTCTCTAATTTTTCTCTCGCTGCTAAGGTCGGCCCTGAAATATTTGGGTGGCCAAACTCGTCAAAAATCAGAATCGAGCCTTTGACAAGGTATGGCATCATCAGATCTATCACTTTCTCAGTCGCTCCATAAACGTTCATGTCCAGGTGCGCCATTGCTATGCACGTTGCCGGACTATCGCTTAACCGTCTCTCTAGATTCTCTACTGCATCCCCAGCCTCAACAACAAATTGCTTCAAATGAGACATGGGCAATAATTGGTTTCTGACGTCGAGTAACCGGTGTAAATACTCTTCATAACGTGCCGGAGTTTTCAGATCACCCGACGATACATTCTCGTCTTTTGAATTTTTGTCTTTTTTTATTCCTTCAAAAGTATCGTACCCTACTATCAGTCTTGACCCATTTAAGGGCTCTAAGTTTCCTCTGAAATTATCTATAGTTGCAATTCCCCTTCCGAATCTAACTCCAAACAAATGGATCTCCCCGGGAACATCCAAGATCATTTTGTAACATTCGTAAAGAAATAAAATTCGATTGAACTGATAATTGGTAATGAACAAGGGCAGGGATTCAATTTTATCGGCCTCAGAGCCGGGAAAAGTTTCAAACAAATCCTGTAAATCCTTCTCGGCTGAACTGTATGCTTGACTCGCCCTGGAAAAAATAGCCATATCTAAATGTAATTACGCTTAAATAGTGTCGTAAATGAAGCCATACGCCCAGAAACCGTATCGAAACTAAATTTCTGCATAGGATCTATTTCCAACACACCATGAATCGTCCGGCCATTATATATCAACAAATCTCCCCTACAGGTGAAGTCGTCAAACAAAAAGAGCTCGCTATCCTTCAATATATATCCTCCTCCATCATCGTAATCCTCTCCCTTCCTGGTTAATGTGCAAGATACTTGGAAGTAATCAGAAGATTTAGCAAGGGTAGCTTCCGGGGCGCCCTGATCAATATGCGGCGCTAAAAAACCTCCTCCACGTGGATAATGATGAACTCGTGTAGCGTTGAAATATTCCTCGTCGCGATCGATCGTGAAATTAGGATCGAGGTCATACATCATATTTCTCATTTTAATTTGTTGACTGAAGATCTCCTTAAATGCGCCTGTAGTCTGAGGTATATAAACTATGCGTTGGGCCCTAGGATTATAAACTCGGTTATACAACATTCCCCCAAGAATGCACTTCTGATTAATCGAGTCGAAATCTTTTTCTCGCCTTCGAGCATTATTTACGGGTGTTTCAAGTATAATTTTTTTAATACTTGTTAGGGAGTTATTTATCAATTCGTCGCTAATCAATCCTCTGACGCAAACTAGATTTATCCTCCTTAGATTATCCATTATTCTACCTTTTGCTTGCTGCAGATTTCCTTGATCAACCTCCACGACAATAGAATTAAATAATCGTTTAGCTTCGTCCACTTGCATTTTTTCAGGCAGTCTAAAATTTGTTATTTTCATAACTACACTTTATTTACATATTTTACCGATTGATATTTTTTCAATTATCCAGATTGCTTTGGCATCAGGGCACAGGATGCTGTACTCTGTGATTTTAAAAACCTAAACATTAAAGTCCCTTAGGTCTCGTGGGTCTCCAGCGATACAACACCCTGAAGAGCTAAACGATTCGTCACTATACTCCAGCCAACGATGGCCAATGAAATCTCTGAAATCCTTACGGAAATCTCTCGGCACACTCACTTCTGTTATTTCCGAATTGATTAAACGCCTCTCATCCCTGAGAGCCCTTAATTTTCCCCATTTTAAATCGTCTTGGTTAAGCTCATGCCACAAAATTCTATGATTTTCTAATATGCCTAGTGAATCGACGAAATCAGGGTCCGATCGATTTGAATACCTACCCTTCATGTAAGCTGCATTTTTCTTGCTTGAATTCAGATGCGGCGCTGTATTAAATCTCAACTTCGGAAGGAATTTTTCAAATCCGATTTTCAACACTGTATTCAAATTTTCCGTTGAGGCGCAAATATATGAAAATGTGATGTTTGGGAATCGACTGCATAACTTTTCCGTGAACGCTGGGAATAAGCTATCGATAAAATTAGAATCTGCCAAATAACGTGATTCGGCTTGAAAATACGTAAAGTCTCGTGTGTAACCCTGCTTTAAATATTCAAGATAAATTGAATAACAACTAGATAAAATTGGTCGAAAAATACCAATCAGATTTATATGACAAATATTGTCCATTACCCGAGACAAACGTTCTAACTTCTCCTCTACCTCTATCTCCGACATAGTAAAACGCATTAGTATATTTTCGCTAGAGAGACAGTTATCCAGCGAGGTAGATTCCATTAACTCATGGAAAAAGTCACGATAAAAAACGACATTTTTTTCAAATGACCGTTTAGAGGAGATTCTAAGGTCGTAATTGAGGAATGCCGAAACATGCTTATTGGAGTACCAATCATCAACTTCATTTTGAGGAATAAACCCGTTGTAATTGATATTTTTTTCGTGATTATCGGCAAAAATATACTGTAGCGAAGTCGAAAATGCCTTAGGGTTGCCCGCATGAATATAGATAGTCTTCACGGCCAATGATTGCTCAGACATTCTCTTGCGTGTATGGCATCACGAAATAACTCTCGATGCCCGAATTTACACCTTAAGAATGACACCGGTTCCCCGCCCATACTACGCTTAAAATGCGCTAACGAATCTCCCTCTTCTATTCCGCCTCCTATGTCAAGCATCAGATTTGAGCGGGTCGCAAGCTCTTTCCTGACAAAGTATAAAAGAGCCCGCGACGAATCCCTGAAAGTTGGGTCATTAGCAATAAAGGTATAGTCATAACCTGTTTCAACCGCAGTGACAACAGCTCCGCCTATTAAACTAGAGCCAAGATACAAAAGGTAGAGATCCCAGCTATCGTGTTCTAGTAGCCCTTTCCACTGCGAAGCAGTAAATCGGTATCTGGCATCAAAACCCACCCGAACAGCAGTCTCATCGTATAATTTGGCAAATCGTTCAAGTTCAACAGAATTTCCTCGAAACGTCACTAGCGAGTAATCGTCACCACTAGCTAGAATTTTTCTTAGTGCATATCTCGAATACCGCCGCATCGATGAATGATACTCTTGATCATTGAATTGTAAAGAAATCCTATAATTTACTCTTGCATCGAAATACACGTGGTAATCTCCAAAAGTATCAAAATTCTCACTTGGCATCGAAGTGCGACGCGTCTGCAAAAATCCGCCTTTGAAAGAATGCTTGGCCGTTCCTATCGAAGCGAAAAAAGTTTCGAAATCAATTTTATATGGGCCTGAGAAACAAATAGGCGTAATAATAAATCGCGAATTTACACCAGCATAAGGTTTGAGAACTTTGTAATAAGGAAAACGGACCTCGTCTTTTACAGCAAACAAGCCACCATCATTAGCGACAGAAGAGCTAAGAGAAGCGAAATTTAGGAACTGTTTGGTGGCAAACCCAGATGACAAGTTAATTTAACCCTGGTTCTTTTTATAGAAACGATGATCGTCATGCTGATAAAAGTCCTCCAGGGTAATCGGAACCCTCGCGTTATAACCTAACATTTGTCTTATGTGCGGCGAACAAATTCTTCCAAAATCATCACCAAAAGCTTTAGGGTAATCGAGTTGCTGCTTGATAAACGGACGAGAAAAAAATGGCGTTATGATATGCCGAGTATCGTTGGTCTTGTTTTGTCCAGCACAGTGCCACAGTCCACCGTGAAATATTAAAACATCACCGCATCGTCCTTCGATTTGCTTAGCCGACGCCCAAAAGTCCGACTCGCTGGGTTTTTTTTCTAACTCCTCAGAACCTGGCATCACCCATGTAGCACCATTGTCAGCGGTTGAATCATCCAACATGATTAAAGTATTGATCCATAGACTAGTTGAGCCGTGGAATGAACGGATATCTCGATGGATATTTTGCGTATACACCTGAGAGAAAGGGCGAATTTTAGACAAACCCATTGTATTTAGAATATAACTTTCTCCTTGGAAAAATTCATCAATAAAGTCCGTCAATCGGCTCTTTTCAAGCAACATCAACATTTTTCTACAGAGAATAAAAGTGTGGTGAGTCGCGTCAACTACACTTTCATAGATGCCTTGTTTTTTTTGGATCTCTACAAAATCAGCCTCGCGCTCATAGAACTCGGTTTTAATTTCGGACATAAGCTCAACGCGATATACGTTCGGAATCAACAAATAACCTACATTATAAAATTCCTCGATCTGGGCACTAACCGTCGCCGGCATGTTATCGCTCTCCACTCATCTCAAGCTCCATCACAATCACACTCAATCTCGTCAAACGCAAAGTTATTATCCTACCTCTAGATACAAGGATTTGTCTGATAACAAACGTCTCGTGGTCTGGCAAACAGATCAGAAATAGAGGTGTAAATATCAAACATGCCCTTCGTAGTGGTTAAATTTACCATTTATTATCTATTCACTGCTACGATTGGTTACAAAGACATCAATATAAACCGTGCAAGCCCAAATACATCAAGTAGTTACCATCCTGAATATATTTTTGAACGCTGATGCAATGAGCGCGTTACCACGTCCAAGAATTTTTTAATTTTCCATTAACGAAATAAACATCTATCTTATCTTAGTATGCTGGCTATAACATCACAAACCCGATCAACATCACTCTCAGTCAGAGTGTTTCCGGTCGGAAGACTCAATCCATTATTAGCGAAAAATTCAGAAACGGGGAAAGATCCACGTTTTGATCCGTACGCCGGCTGTCCATTGAGAGTTGGGAACACTGGTCGTGTTTCGATTCCGAAATTAGATAATTTCCGAGCTAACTCGTCTCTGCCAATACCGAGTATTTCAGAGTCTAAGGTAATAGAATACAACCAATGAACATTACGCGCCCATGGTGCACTTCTTGGAATATTTAAACCAGCAATGTCACGTAACCGTGAATTATAAAGCCTAACAATTCGATCACGTTGATTAAGAAAATCATTAATGCGTTCAAGCTGAGCCAAACCCACAGCTGCTTGAAGGTTAGTCATACGGTAATTAAAACCAGGAACGATATGCCAATATTTTCGCTCTTTACTCATGCCATGATCGCGGTATAACGATATCCTATCAATTAGGCTTTGGTCTTTTGTGAGTACCATTCCCCCCTCACCAGTAGTAATTACCTTATTAGCAAAAAAACTAAAGCAACCTACGTCACCAAGCAAACCTACTTTTTGCCCTTTATATTCTGCACCAAGAGCTTCTGCGCAATCCTCAATAACCTTCAATCCCCTTTCTTCCGCAATCTTCAATATAGGGTCCATGTCACAAGGATGGCCATAAAGGTGCACTGGGATAATAGCTTTAGTTCTGGCATTAATCGCTCCCTGCATAGCTTTAATATCCAAAGTGTATGTTTCAATATCAACATCTACAAAAACAGGTCTCGCTCCGACGTGAATAACCACATTTGCCGTCGCGCCAAAGGTTATGTTTGGAACTATGACCTCGTCGCCCTGACCTATGCCAAGCGCGAGAAGGGCTAAGTGCAGTGCCGCGGTACCCGATGAGGTGCATATCGCCGTTCCTCCATTATGATATTTTTCGAAGCTGTCTTGAAATTTACCGACATAACCTCCTTGCGAAGAAATCCAAACTGTCTCAATACAATCCGCAACATATTTGAGCTCATTGCCCCCTAAAGAAGGAGTAGTGATAGGAAGACTCAAGAATTGTGACCAAGAAAGCATATCAACGGGTTTACCTGCCTTATCCAATATAGGTACGTGTTGTATTACAGAGTTAAGTAATTTTAGATTCTCCTCTCTTTTAACCCCGGAATATCCATGCGTGAAATCTCGATTCATAATTGATACAACCAAGTCGTCCAATTTCGCCCCTCCAAGAAAAGCTCTACGAATATCACCATCTGTTAATACTCCCAACACCACACCCTCTTCATTTACACAGAGGAGTATCCCTCCAACCCCTTGATTAAGCTGATGCATAGCCGCTTTAATCGAATAAGAAATTGGAACCAGATTTGAAGTGATATTTACCTTACTCATACAATCCAATTTTGAATAAGATCAATTTGCTGCCTCATATCGTCATAGTTCATATCGTATACTTCGATTACCATCTCACAATTTTTAAAATGCTTTAGTTGCGGCAAGAACCAAGAATCGGGGACTACACTTTGATTACTGTCTGTTATTCCGTCGTTGTCTGACAGATGTAGACATTGAACATGATCTCCAACAGCGTCAATAAAATTATTTAGTGACCAACCTTGAGCGTTAGCTGAAACCCGGGCATGACCAACATCTAGAAGCAACCCTACATTGGTCTTCCCAACATCTTTAAAAAACCTTGTTATTTCGCGAGCCTCTGTAAGCAATAGCGGATTTAAAGGCATCTTTTCTAAAAAAACTGGAGAAATTACATTATTTTCAACCAATAAACTCAAGCCAAGTTCAGCCGCGTGTTCGGCTAACTCACGTGTAGTAGCAACCATTATTTGATACGCGGTGTCTCGATCGATATCGGCCTCGGTAAGTACGTCCGCAAGATGCCCTGGTTTACCTAGGTGCTCCGGTCGTAAGTTAGCCGCAAAACCAGCATGAATGCTATAAAAACTAGCCCCTACCTTACTAGCTAAATTAATCGCGCACTCGGCAAATATTTTAGTTTTTTCAAGGCCCTCGGCGTCGAGCGAAGCGATATTAAGCACGAAAGACTGAGCAGGAGCTGGAAAATAATTATGAATAAGCAGTTCAATTTCACCCAGCTCAATTTCTTTTTCTAATAACCGATGTATTTCCGGTTCGTGATTCATGCCAGAGCTTAATTCTATTTTATCGAGGCCATGCGCACGCGCGAATTCAAACATCCTTGGAAGACTCCGAGTTTTAAATGCGCCAGATGAAAGCCATAAAGACATTTAGTTAATCTCCTTTTCCATGGAAATATCCTCTCGTTTATCACAGTATTCAGTAGGTATGAATCCATAGCGCCTGTATAAACAATATGCCCGCTTGTTATTTTTGGTCACTTTTAAAATAATGGCTGGCAAGGAATGTCTTTTACACCAGTTTGATGCCTCCTTGAGCGCCAAACGGGCCAAACCTTTGCCCTGATATTTACTGGCGACGTATACCCCAAAACTAGGCTTCTCATAACCCTCGTCCAAACCTCGGAGACAAAAAAATCCTGCGAGACAATTATTTAAGCTCAACACAAAAAAGCCATCATTTTTTGCATTTATACACTGGATGTGGAGGGTGTCATGAGATCTAAAGGCGGTGAAATTTTCAAGATAACTTGGCCTCTCCATCATCATCATTTTCTGTAGAGTAATAGCGTCCTCTGGCGTCATTCTGCGGGACTCAGCCATCCAGGTCCGCCCAAGTAAGTAAAGAACCAGCCGGAATCTCTCGGGTAGTTCGAAGTCCTATCAACTGACTCCAATTCCTTGGAGCTATACCGCTTGCGGGCCGCTTACAAATGAGATCGCTTTCCACGATAAAATGGCCCGCGGGAAGGTCGTGCCGAACAGCAATCGATCGACGCATATCCGGCATATTTAAACGCTCAGCATCAGTAGGTCTTTTTTCCCTAAGTCCAAGAGATGTTTCCATATCACGGATATCGTCTACCATTTTACGAAAGCTATCCGGTGTTTCCGATGTGGTGTGATCAGGGCCGGAAAGGTTTTTATCTAGCGTAAAATGTTTCTCGATAACCGAAGCTCCCAACGCAATAGCACCAAGACAGGGAATAAGAGACTGCGTATGATCGGAGTACCCAACTAGGCAAGATTTTCGATTTCTCATCTCTACCATTGCGCTCAAATGAACATCAGATAAACTTGAAGGATAATTTGTTGTGCATTGAAGCAAGACGAACTGATCGTTCCCCGTCGAACGAATGGCATCCACGGCCTCATCAATCTCATCCCAATTGGCCATTCCTGTTGAGACAATAAGCGGCAAACCCGATTCCGCAAGGCGTTGTAAGAAGCGAGGTTCCGCTAAGTGAATGGATGCTGATTTTAGTACTTTAACGCCTATTTCGCACAAAAAATCGATGTCCTCCTCGTTGTAAGGAGTCGAGGTAAAGATAATATTCTCAGAATTACAAAGAGCAATAAGATCACCGTAAGTGTGCTCGGGCAACTCTAAAGCGCGAAGCATTTCTAGTTGAGATTGGCTTGAGTCAGTCGTCGCCATTTGATATCTCGCTTTAGGTGCACCTGCCGTCACCAATCGATCCGCTTTAAACGTCTGGAACTTAACACAGTCGGCCCCAGATCTCTTTGCTTGGCGTATTAATTCCATAGCCAAGAGCTCATCCGCATTATGGTTTACCCCAGCTTCAGCAATGACGAACGCAGGTTCTCCGTCTCCAATAGCGCGTGTTCCAACAAAAATGTCAGCTGTCATAACTCCCCTTCTTACTCTCTCGGAGAACTAGCCGCCATTGTAAGCTTACTAATGCCACCACTCTCCAGTCTGTACCTGCTATCACATTGACTTAATGTGCTCATGCGATGGGAAATCATAATCAATGTTTTTATATCTTTTAAGCCCTCGACAGATTTCATCACCTCTGCTTCAGTAGCCCAATCAAGTGAGCTCGTTGCCTCATCCAATACAAGCACCTCCGGATTATGATACAAAGCACGAGCGATACCGATACGCTGCTTTTGGCCACCTGAGAGCCTCACCCCCCTCTCACCAACAACTGTATTCAACCCATCGGACAATCCAAAAATCCAGTCATCGAGCTGCGCTAATTTAGCAGCTGTCTCTAGAGCCGCGTAGTCGATCATATCGGTTGGTACCCCAAGAGCAATATTTTTGGTTAACGTATCGTCGATAAGGTAAATGTTCTGTGGAACATAACCTATCTGGCTTTGCCAACCTCGCATGTATTCCTGAATATCTTTACCATCGACAAGGATACTGCCACTCTGAGGTGTAATTAAGCCGAGTAACAAATCGATAAGCGTGCTTTTTCCGGATCCACTAGTACCGTATAAACCGATAAACTGTCCCTTAGCAATTCTTAGAGACAAATTTGAAATCGCAGGAGACGTAACGCCTTCATAACTAAAGGTTACATTATTAAATTCAATATTGTGTTTAAAGTTCAGGGCTGGGAAGGTTCTTGACTTTCTCTGTGCGTCGACCTTTAATTGCAACTCGTCATATATAGTATTGGCCACGGGTAATCCAAACCGAAGCATCTGGCAAGAACCTAGTATTCTGTTCGCACAAGGCATTAAACGAACAGCCGCTGCCCCAAATAAACTCAACGTCGTCAATATAACTTCTGGGGAGTCCCCGGAGCTCAAAGATACAAATACTAAAATAACTAAAGAAATTACACTGAAAAACTCAATCCATAGTCCAGGGATTGAAAGGAACGCGGCTTGCTTTTGGCTTACCAGTGCGCTGGCATAAACTTCCCCACTGAATTGTTTTTGGAACTCTTGTTCACGACCCAACAATTTTACTTCTTTTATACTGCCTAGGGCTTGTTGTAAGTGTTGAATTCTTCGTCGCTCATGATATTGGCGCTGTTGGCCCCACGTAAGAATGCGACGCTTCATCAATAATAAAAAAGCACTAACCACAACAGCTAAGAGAAATATCACCAGTAGAGTACCCAAAGGCTCTATAAACAAAAGTAACGCACATAACCCTACTGCTACCAAACTCTCTGTTATGAGAAGAAGCATAGGCATCACTACATTCCCTGTCCAAATACTAAGCTCTCCACTTGCATTACGAATTAACTGAGCGGAATTACGCGCCAGATGGAATTTATAGGGCTGATAAACATAAGTCTCAAATAAGCGCTCAGCAAACTTCGCTTGAAGCCCAAAAACAAAAACCGAACGCTTCCAAGATAAATATGAAAGCAAGCTGCTCTTTACTGCATACACCGATACCATCATGAGTAATACAAAAAATATTGGTTGTACAGTAGCGCTCTCCGGAAACATATCTTTAATCCAGAGCAAGCTACTTGGCAGTTTTTCAAAAGGATCTGCGCTAACTAGAAACATAATAACCGGGATCACCAAACTAACCCCGACCATCTCCAACAGCATTCCAACAAACATGATGAAAAGCAAATTACTGGCCTCTGTACGTTGCTTTGAATTGAGGAGAGAAAAAAATTTTCTTGGATGTCCAATAATTGAACTCAAAATATATTCACTTTTTAGAACAGATAACTAAACATTAATCAAAATAGTCACGACACCATTAAGAATCTATGGCTATATTTTTACAACTTTCAGTCACTGCCTTGATAACTTGTTGTTGCTGAACCATATCTAATTCGGGATAGAGTGGTAGCGACAAAACTCGAGACTGGTTAAACCATGCATTAGGAAATTCTTCGGGTCGGTGATTGAGCATACGATAAGCCGGTAAAAATGGTAGCGACACAGGATAATTAATTTGCGTCTGGATTTTATATTTTGATAATTGTTTTTCTAATAGATCCCTATAATCATGCTTCACGGCATAAATATGAAAGACATGCTCTCGATCAGAAAAAGTACGTGGCGTTGACAAACCATGAATGTCTCTAAATGCATCGCTGTAAACTTTGGCCTTCTCCTGTCTGCTATACGTCCACCTTTTCAAATATTTGAGTTTGACTGACAAGATCGCCGCCTGAAGTCCATCCATTCGACTATTGATACCCTCAATTTGGTGTTCCCCTTTGCGTAACCCCCCATGTCGTGCAAACCGGGTCATACGATCCGCTAAGCTAGAGTCACTAGTTAAAATAGCCCCGGCATCACCCATCGCTCCCAAATTTTTCCCCGGGTAAAAAGAGAAAGTTGCAACATCCCCAAAGGTACCGACAATTTTATTTTTATACCGAGCAAGATGCGCCTGAGCACAATCCTCGATAACCCACAAGTTATATCTCCTCGCGATCGACATAACCGCCTCCATATCTACGGGCTGACCATACAAGTGGACAGGAATAATACCTACGGTACGCGACGTAATTTTCTGCTCTATAAGCTTAGGATCAATATTGAAAGTTTCAAGATCTGTATCGCAAAAAACAACCTGCCCTCCGGCCTGCGTAATACTCTCTGATGTTGATATCCATGAATGCGCTGTTGTAATGACTTCGTCTCCATATTTTATTCCAAGGCTCTTCATGGCCACGTACAAAGCATCAGTCCCATTACCGCAAGAAATACAGCGTGAAGCACCGATCATCGACGCGAATTGCTCCTCAAAGCGTTCAACGTGAACTCCTCGAATAAATGCTGAGTCTCTAATTACCGTATCGATCGCAAAATCGACCTCTGGTTTAATATTCTGATATTGCGCAAAGAGGTTAGCAAACGGAACGGACGTCATAAAACCTCCATGCTCATGATCAGCTCAAACACTGATTACTTTTTTCTACAAGTCGCGCAGGATTCCCGGCGTATGTACCAGGCTTTTTTATTGCGTGCGTTACCACTGCACCCGCACCTATTACAACATCATCACAAATTTCGACAGGCAAAATTGTGGCATTAGAGCCAATTGATACTCGATTTCCTACTTCAACCTTCTGCCATAACGAGCGATTTCCTCTGCTTGGACCACCCGTTGAAAACCGATCGTTCACAAACATAACTCCATGTCCGACAAAACAATCTTCGCCCAACGTAACTAGCTCACAGATGAAGCTGTGCGATTGGATCCGCGTGCGAGCACCAATGGTTGAGCCTTTCTGGATTTCTACAAATGGCCCGATGAAGCATTCATCACCAATATCACATCCATAAAGATTTGATGGCTGAATAACCGTCACGCTTTCTCCAAAAGATACATCGCGAATTTTATATTCCCTCAAAATGGGCTTATTCTCAATCACTGTTTATACCCAACCGACAAAATTCGGGTTTGAATCGTAAAAAAACCTCTTGCCCAGTTTCTACAGATTCATAGATGGCGTTAATAAGCTCTAGGCTACGTCGGCCCTCCAAACCGTCCACCAACTGTTGGTGGCCTGCACCAAGACATTTGATGACGTGCTCATAGTAAGATTGATGGCCGAAACCATAAACGTTTGGGGGATTCACAGAATACTTTTCAATAACATCTATGTCATCTTCTGTTGGGTCAGAAAATTGCCAGGTTTTCATTTGATTAACAGCAAAACCACCTATTTCTACGCTGCCGTGTTCACCCAGGATAGAGATGGACCCCTCCAAATCTTTTGGTCGAATCGCTGTTGTCGCCTCTATACAACCAAGCGCTCCATTACGGAATTTCAGCAATACGATTATGGTATCTTCCGCTTCAATATCAGCTAACGCAGTTATACTCTTAGCATAAACAGACTCAACATCACCCATCATCCACTCAAGTAAATCGACATGATGGCTAGCCTGATTTGTTAAAACCCCCCCATCTAGAGCCCACGTGCCACGCCACGGATCCTGATCATAATAAGCCTGCGGCCTGCACCAACGCACCCGGACTGTACCCATAATGAGTTTACCAAAACGATTTTTGTTTATGGCTTCACGAAGCTTTAACACAGGCACATTGAATCGATTTTGTTTAACCACAAATAGTCGACAACCGAAGAAATCACAAGCAGCAATCATTGCATCGGCATCGTCAAGCCTCAATGCCATCGGCTTCTCAACCACAATATGTTTTCCAAATTCCGCTAGTTTTAGCACGTGCTCACCGTGCAATCCACTTGGCGTCAAAACCGAAACCACATCCGGCGATGCAACGGTCATCATTTCCGTCATAGACGTAAACCAATCGACACTATATTTCTCACCAAATGTTTGAGCTTTAATACTTTCGGAATCACACACAGCAATGAGTCTTGCCCCGGGGATAACGCCAGTAAGAAGCTCGGCGTGCCGTTTAGCTATTCGTCCACAGCCCAATAAAGCGAAGGTAATCATAACCTTATATTTTTTCTTATCCCCAATTAATTACATTTAAAAAATCTAAATTCACTCCACTAAAGAGAGTGAGTTTTATTAGCCCATCTTTTTTTGAACTCCTGGTAGGTTTTCTGCAATCCATCATCTAGCGAAGTTTTTACCTTCCAACCAAGTGAATAAATATGCTTACTATCCAATAATTTTCTAGGAGCGCCATCTGGTTTTCCGCGATCATAAACGACTTTGCCTTGATAGCCGGTAGTTTCTTTAATCTTGATGGCGAGGGTACTAATCGAAATATCTTCCCCGCTACCGACGTTCACATGGCTTAGTGTTGGTGAGGTGTATTGATCGTAAAGAGTTTTTTCCACATTCATCAAATGCTCGCAGGCAAGAGCTAAATCGTCCACATATAAAAATTCTCTTCTAGCATTTCCCGTTCCCCAAATATTCACGGCGGGTAAATTGTTAATCTTTGCCTCATGAAAACGACGAATCAATGCAGGAATAACGTGACTGTTTTCAGGATGATAGTTATCACCTGGGCCATAAAGATTTGTCGGCATCAAGCTACGATAATCAACGCCATGGCTCTCCCCAAACTGGCGGTTATAACTTTCACAAAGCTTAATCCCAGCAATCTTCGCAATAGCATATGGCTCGTTCGTCGGTTCAAGCGCGCCAGTCAACAATGCATCCTCTGGCATCGGCTGAATGGCTAATTTGGGATATATGCAACTGGAGCCGAGAAATAACAATTTTGTTACCCCGTTCTTGAATGCGGCATCAATGACATTCGTTGCGATCATCAAATTTTGATAAATAAAATCAGAGGGATATGTATTGTTGGCGAAAATACCACCCACCTTACCAGCGGCTAAATATACTTCGCTCGGCTTTTCGCTTTCGAAAAAAGTGTTCACAGCGGCTTGATTAGTTAAATCTAACTCACCCCGATCTCGGGTCACAATATCGTCTCTATTTTTGGCCCTTAATAGCCGGACTATAGCAGAGCCGACCATTCCCTGATGTCCAGCAACATAAGTTTTAGGTTGCGAATTCGTTTTGATCATTCGTTGTGGGACAGAGGCATGTAACCATGCTGTTTAATTAATTCATCTCGCTTGGCCGAGTTTAGGTCTTCCCTAACCATTTCAACAACTAACTCACGAAAACTAATTTTTGGTTCCCACCCAAGCTTTTCCTTAGCCTTAGTCGCATCACCGAGAAGTGTTTCCACTTCCGTAGGTCGAAAATATCTTGAATCCACTTTCACGATATCTTTTCCATCCAGGGAACCTACCTCATCAAGGCCTTGGCCACTCCAGACCACCTTCATTCCAAGCTCTTCTGCTGCAACATTCACAAAATCTCGAACACTATACTGCTCGCCGGTAGCAATCGTGAAGTCCTCGGGCACACCCTGTTGCAACATCAGCCACTGCATTTCGACATAATCTTTCGCATGCCCCCAGTCACGTTTAGCATCAAGATTCCCAAGATAGAGGCAGTCTTGCAGACCCAACTTTATTCGTGCAAGAGCACGAGTGATTTTTCTGGTTACGAAAGTCTCACCTCGGAGTGGTGATTCATGATTGAACAAAATTCCGTTACAGGCATATATTCCATATGCTTCACGATAATTCACGGTGATCCAGTACGCATAGAGTTTTGCAACCGCATATGGACTTCGAGGATAAAATCGCGTGGTTTCCTTTTGCGGAACTTCCTGAACCAGACCAAATAACTCAGACGTACTTGCTTGATAAAAACGAGTCTTTTTTTCAAATCGCAATATGCGTATAGCTTCGAGTATACGCAGCGCTCCTAGTGCATCAGAATTAGCGGTGTACTCTGGTTCTTCGAAGCTAACAGCAACATGACTCTGTGCGGCTAAATTATATATTTCATCTGGCGCAACCTCTTGAATGGTGCGGGTCAAGGAACTTGAATCGGTCAAATCTCCATGATGCAAGAAAAGACGGCAGTCTTTCTCGTGTCGATCTTGGTAAAGATGGTCGATTCGGTCGGTATTGAATAAAGAGGAGCGACGCTTGATACCATGAACTTCATACCCTTTGCCTAAAAGAAGTTCTGCGAGATAAGCTCCGTCTTGCCCGGTAATGCCCGTGATAAGCGCTTTTTTCATAGTCGGCCCAATTTTGAAAATCCAATCACTGACCGACGCGGCCATAGCGATCGTCAAACCTCTCAATATCATCTTCTCCTAGGTAAGCGCCAAATTGTACCTCAATGATTTCTAGTGGGATTTCTCTAGGATTTTCTAAGCGATGCTTGCTACCCAATGGAATAAACGTAGATTCATTTTCTAAAAGTGAAAAAACTTTTTCTCCACATGTAACTATAGCCTCACCTTTCACAACAACCCAATGTTCTGCTCTATGTTGGTGACGCTGTAAACTAAGGCTAGCTCCTGGCTTAACCGTAATTCGTTTAACTTTAAATCCACAACCTTCGTCAACTAAATTATATTCGCCCCAAGGCCGAGTCACGCGCTGGTTTTCCGTCGCTTCAGCGATACCACCTTGCTCTAAATCCGTTACCACCCGTTTAACTTGCTCCAAGTGACTTCCCTTTGCCACCAATACGGCATCTTCAGTATCAATAATAAAAAGATCCTCGGTTCCTAACGCAACCACAGGCCGGTAGGGTGCGTGAATGTAAGTCATACCCGTATCGTATGATCTACCTTGGCCTATTACTCGATTTCCCTCTGAATCGGGTTCCGCCAGTTCCGCTACAGCACCCCAGGTTCCGACATCCGACCAATCTCCCTTGAACTTTACCATTTTTATATTTGAATGCTGCTCAAGCACAGCGTAATCGATAGACTCAGATCGGATAGCAGAAAAATCCTGTTCATTGAGATGAATGAAATTGCCATCCATTCTTTGATTTTCAACCGCTAGACGCGTCGCCTCAAGAATGTCTGGAGCATACCTTTTAAGAGAATCTATTAATGCGGATGCCTGCACTAGAAAAATGCCTGCATTCCAAAAATAATCCCCAGAGCTGAGATAGGACACAGCTGCATCCATATTTGGCTTTTCAATAAAACGCACAACAGATTCAACGATATCTATCGAATCTCTCACTTGTATGTAACCGTAGCCAGTGTTCGGATAAGTTGGAGCTACACCGTACGTCACAAATGCCCCTTCTTCAGCCGAATTTATGCCAGCCCCGACTGTATCAACAAATAAATCAGCGTCTGGCACATAATGATCCGCCGGCAAAAACAATAATAGCTGATCAGGAGGTGCATTTAATGCGGCAGCAGCCATAGCAGGGGCCGTGTTACGAGACGCGGGCTCAAGAATACCTTTGTATGGCATACTTGCAGATTCAGCAATACCATCTATAAAATAACGATGATCCGAACTCGCCACTACCCAAACGTGCTGTTCATTTACCAGACCCATAACGCGCTCCATGGTAATTTGCAACAAACTTTTCTGTCCCATTAGGGGAACAAACTGCTTTGGCAGCGCTTTACGACTAAGCGGCCATAGTCTGGTACCGCTGCCCCCACAAAGTATGACTGGTCGAATCATTTCTCTTATCTTCTTACCCTAAAAAAACTAGCCAAAAATAATTTCCGGCTTTTACGAGTCTCTACCAAAAATATCTCGCGTAAATACTTTCCCCATGACATCTTTTAAGTCATCATGCAATCGATTTGCAAGAATGACATCGGACTGCTCCTTAAAAGCTGATAAATCCCTAACTAAGGGTAAGTTAAAAAACATTCCATCTTTTAAGTTGGGCTCGTAAATTGAGACTTTTACCCCATTGGAATAAAGTCTCTTGATAATTCCTAGTATTGCAGAAGCACGGAAATTTTCAGAATCAGCCTTCATAACCAGGCGGTAAATGCCCACAGACCTTGGTTGCATTTCGAGAATCTGATTAGCAATAAAGTCTTTTCGAGTTGAATTCGATTCAACTATCGCGCGTATTAAATTTTGAGGGATTTCATTGTAGTTAGCCAAAAGTTGTTTTGCATCTTTAGGTAAACAATAACCACCATATCCAAAGCTTGGGTTGTTGTAATAATTACCGATACGCGGATCAAAACCAACTCCCTTTATGATCACTTCACTGTCTAAATCATGAGCTAGAGAATACGTATCCAACTCATTAAAAAAAGCGACACGCATAGCTAGATAAGTATTGGCGAAAAGTTTAATTGACTCCGCTTCCTCACTATTTGTTAATAGCGTGGGAATGCTTTGTTTCGCTGCCACAGCTTTCATTATATTGGCGAAAATTTGTGCACGCTCCGACCGTTCACCAACGATGATTCGCGAGGGATAAAGATTATCGTGCAGGGCGTTACCCTCACGAAGAAATTCAGGCGAATAAATCAGTCTATCAACTTTAAATTTAATTCTGGCACTCGCTGTGAACCCCACCGGAACAGTGGACTTAATTACCACAACAGCTTTGGTATTTAAGGCCACCACATCGCTTATCACTCTCTCTAGTGAATCGGTATTAAAGTAGTTGGTTTGAGCGTCATAATCAGTGGGTGTCGCGATTAACACATAATTGGCATTAGAAAAAGCGTCATTTTGATCTACAGTAGCTCGCAAATTTAATTGCTTACTTTGTAGAAATCTTTGAATATCAGAGTCGGGAATAGGTGATTTTCCACGATTTATTAACGACACTTTGGCCTTGTCGATATCCATCCCTACTACTTCGTGGCTTTGAGCAAGCAACACCGCATTTGACAACCCAACATAACCCAGACCAACAATAGCGATTTTCATATATTTCAGGCCTCATACCTCAAGATTTTCACATTCTTGCAAGCAAAACTAAAGGGATTGGCTATCAGTGCGAATATGCATCGAAACTGATAATCGCTCAACTTCAGGAGGGATTGGTAAAGACTTCCTTCATTTAAACTGATTATTCGTTTTTTCCACGCTACCGCCCATGGCTTCGCGGAGCCTTGTTAAATGTTGCTTATAAAAAACATACGACTCCAAGATCCTACACTACAAGAGGTGGAGTGTAAAAATACCTATCATTAGGCACGCTGTTCTCTTATTCATGCAACCTACATCGATCAGAACGATTTTTTTTATAGAGTAACCTTCGTTTTATATCGCGACAAGATAAATCGTTAATAATCCATAATGAAGCTAACAAGATGCTAGAACAACGAGTGTGCGCCTTTAGTCAGCCTGCTCGCTTGATAAGCCCCGAGCACAAGCATTAAGATGATAGTGGCAAGAATCCTAAAAAAAGAATCTATGTCGAAATGAGCTCTCAATCACAGGCAATCAATCTTTATGTTGATTGATTGGTGGCCAAGGGCGGAATCGAACCACCGACACAAGGATTTTCAGTCCTCTGCTCTACCAACTGAGCTACTTGGCCCCAGGGCCAAGAAAAATGGACCACGAGCTATCTTAAAAAAATTCTAAGCCGATAATCTTACATTAAAATGCTAGTTGTTACATTATTTCATGGCTGAATCTATCAATCATTTTGGCTTTGTTTGTGACGAGCGCTGTCGCATATGGGAGCCAGCAAGAAAAATAGCGAGTAGTAACATATAAAAAGAGGTTGTCATTTTCAAATTAAAAACCTGAATAGTAAATCCTGAGGCAATCAAGGGAACAATTAAGCCAAGTAATTTTTGCAATTCCTGAGCTAGAAAGCCATTCCTGCATAACTCCCGAACGATTAAATAAACCGGGTACCCGAAGAGGCTCCAGATGGCAAGCCCTCCCATAAACACTCCCTTACGCACCATCTGTGCGAAAAACTCTGAATGAGAGCCAGCCAGCATTTTTATCTCGTATATCTCCTCAGTCAATGAGGGGACTTTTGAGTTTAAATACTGAAAAGTAGGCATTACACCATCACCAACACCAAAAAAAGGGTTACTTTTAATCAGTTCAATATCAATGAGCATCAATATCATCCGCTGACCAGTCGAACTAGACTGACCTCCTCCAACATCAAGAAATAACCTCAGCCCTGTATATGCGTCTTGCAACCGGCTACTAAAAATCTCGGAAAAATAAAATATACCTATTACACCCGCAGCCAAAATCGAAACTCCCGTCAGCTGCTTCATGAACGAATCGCGCAACGAGTACAAAAGATACACTGCGACCAGCCCGGTCCCTGCAACCCAAGCGCTTCGCGATGCGGATTCCAAAGATACATATGTCGCCATGACTACCATTAGTAACTTCAGACTAATAACGATATTTTTAGGTATTTTTGGATAATCACCGAATAAAAATAAGCCTAGCAGAGCAAAAGTGAAGCAAGGTAACGTTATAGGATCAACAAAGTGAGTAGCGGCTCTATCGCCCCAATAATATTCGGGTAAAATTTGTAGATACAAAAATACGGCTAAAACACCAAAAGCTGAACCCCAGCTTATAGCTGTGATCAAGTGTGGGATGCTTCTTTTAGTCAGATAAATGAATACACCTGTCGCAAGTATCCCCCTGGCCGGTCCATCTAAACTTGAACCGACTATTACTCCTCGCCCTATTTGTGCGATAAGCTCTGCTAAAAATGGCGAAACAAGGCAGGTGAACATAACCCAAAACCGAGCACCTCTATTAATCAAAAACTCTCGAGGTTCTTTAATAATCGCCCAAGTACAAATAAAAAATATCAAAAAAAGAACGGCATTAGCCCAACCCTTAATCACCAAAAAAAAAGCTGGGACTGAAAAAACTAATGCCAAGATCCAATTATCAAGATTTCTAATAGCTTTAATCTGACGATCACTAACCAGAAACATGTATTTCGTCCGGTACGTTGAAAACATTTAAAGACCCACGCGGCTGCTTAGCGCACCCCGAATATCGTTGAATAGTAGCTCGCTAATGGCCTGTTGAAACTCCCGATCCTCGAGGCACACGGATTTCCTCAACCAAAGCTTGGATATGCGCTGGCGGTGCGGCGGTAAATTTAGAAACGATCCAAGCAAAACTAAAATTAAGTAATGCCCCCACAGCACCGAAAGCTTCTGGCTGAATACCGAACAACCAATTATCAGGCGTATTTGCTAAATTATTTGTCCCAGGGATGAAGAACCAACCTTTAAAGATAAAGATATAGGTCAACGTGCTTAAAAGACCAATCACCATCCCAACAATGGCTCCTTGACTATTCATACGTTTATAGAAAATGCCCATCATCAACGCTGGGAATATCGATGCAGCTGCTAAACCAAATGCTAAAGCGACAACTTGGGCGGCAAACCCAGGGGGATTTAACCCCAGATAACCTGCCACCCCTATTGCAACAGCCATAGAAATTC
>Ga0255758_10000402_pt1 | contig 48544 bp, 27 predicted proteins | sample 011ome_24_FD_179958 | JGI IMG/M metagenome (GOLD analysis project Ga0255758, IMG submission 179958) | Coastal salt marsh microbial communities from the Groves Creek Marsh, Skidaway Island, Georgia - 011513CT metaG (version 2) | ecosystem: Environmental > Aquatic > Marine > Intertidal zone >... | reverse complement strand
GTTTCGTCAGAATTCAGGCGCAGAAAAGACTGATCTCTCTCACACACTCGACTACTCGATAATAGAATAAAAATGGACCCTTTACGTCTCCTCCGAGAGTGTTACTCGTCGAACGAAATCCAAAACGTTCTGATCACACCGGATGCGATCGTTTTCCCGTTCGGGTTTCAGTGCGCTTCTCACGATGAACGATTGCGCGTCAGTCGATCGAACAACGCGCTGACGACACGATTCACGTCGAAAGTGAAAAACCAACGTCTAAAACTGGACCAGATTCTTTTCTTCGTCCAAAAGTGCAAAGAATCCAACGCGAGTTTAATCTCGGACCAAAAGGAATACGGGAAATACGTGAAACACGCGATCAAGGAGAAGATTGAACGCGTTCCGAGACCGGATTTTAAGGATTTGTGGGATTTCGCCACCGGGGTGAAAACGCACTCGGAAAGGGTGGACGCGACGTCTGTCGATGGATCGACGGTATTAGTACAAATGGAAAAAGAGGATGGGACTGTTACGGAGATGATGGAGACGACGACGACACTCAAGGCGAATGATATTGATGAAATTCGGGCGACGACGACGGATGCGATGGACGCGACGACGATACGCGAGGAAGCGTTGAAGAAGAAAAAAGAGCGAGACTTTGAGGAGGACGAAGAGGATGCGATTAAAGTCGTACCGTACGCGACTCGGAACGCGAGCTTGAAAAGGAAGAAAGATTTTACGTTAGCGTTAGAGAAAGTGGACCCGAGTTTGGTGTTTCGATCGTCGACGAATGGCACGAATGGTAGACGAGGCGGCAATCATCGTTTGACGACGAGCGAAAAGCCGAAGGAGTTGGTCGAAGCGGAGAAAATTGTCGAACGCGGTCAGCGACGGAACAGGTACCAGGAGAAAGTGGAAGAGCAAACGTTTTGGAAGGAGAGAGTTGGGAGCGACTTTAACGATTTGTTTGGCGGCGATTTCGGGGACGGCTCAGGCGGCGGTTTTGATCCGAACGCGTCGTTTTTGGCGCAGCCGGCGAAGAAGCAACGCACGGCGGCGGAAGAGGCGGCGTTTTTAGCGAGCGAACGGGAAGAGAAATTGAGAGAAGAGAAGATGGCGTTAGCACAACAACAGCTACAGCAACAAAAACATTCGAAATCGACGACGACGACGAGAGGAGCGGCGGGAGCGTCCTCCTCGTTAGCGAAGAAACAACAACAGAAACCAATCAAAAGGCACGGGACGCCTTTGATTCTCGTCCCGGCGGGCTTAAACGCCAAAGTCGTCTTGAACATGTTCAACGCGAAAAACTTCCTGGAGAAGGAGAAATTCGAGCCGTGGCAAGACATTCAAAAAGAAGCCGTCAAGAATAAAACGAAGAAACCGACGCACTCGTCTTTACTTCGAACGTATAAAAGAGACCAACCGGTGAAGTACGAAATCACGGACCAAGTGCCGAAAATAGGAGAGGATTGGAAACGCGTCGTCGCGGTTTTCGTCCACGGCGCCAAGTGGCAGTTCAAAGATTGGCCGAAACACATCTTCCCTGGCGCGGCGACGGGCGATTTAGTCGACACTTTTGCAAAAATCAGAGGCTTTTACGCCAAGTTTGAGCAAGACCAAACGCCAGACGTCGTCAAGACGTGGAACGTGAAGTTATTGACGTTCCGAAGGAATCAAAGACACGGAGATAAAGCCGTTTGCTCGGAGTTTTGGGACGAGTTAGACCGCGCGTTAGCGCTCAAGAGGAGTCACTTGTTGTATTAATAATTACTAATATATCATTTTTAAAAATCTGTGATGAGACTGGATAAAAGTGCGCAAAACTCGGCTTTTAAAAACCGACGTTATGACGACGACGAGCAAAAAGCAAAAAGCGAGCGTGAAAACAAATACACACACACATAATAATACTATTTCCTAAAATCCCTCCTTTTTCTTTGCTTAATCTTAATGAAACGTAAACGGAGGAAGTAAGAACTTCCGATGATTTGTTTTGATTGCTTCGAGTTGTACCCCGAAGACGCGAAAGAAGACAAGCTTCTTAAGCGCGTTCGCCTCTGATGCGTCTCGCCAATTGAACATCCTTCGGCATGATCGTAACTCTCTTGGCGTGGATCGCGCACAAGTTGGTGTCTTCGAACAAGCCAACCAAGTACGCTTCGGACGCTTCTTGCAACGCCAAAACCGCGCTCGATTGGAATCTTAAGTCAGTCTTGAAATCTTGCGCGATTTCTCTCACCAAGCGTTGAAACGGCAACTTTCGGATGAGCAATTCCGTGGACTTTTGGTACTTTCGGATTTCTCTCAACGCGACGGTCCCCGGGCGGTATCTGTGCGGCTTCTTGACGCCACCAGTCGCCGGCGCAGATTTGCGCGCGGCTTTCGTCGCGAGTTGCTTTCTCGGGGCTTTGCCACCTGTTCTCGTTATTATAATTATTATAATTTAAAGAACAAAATATATCGTCAGTATTTCTATAAATGTGACCGTTGATGGATATTTGATGATTTTTCGTAATCATCATATAACTCTCAACAACAACAACAACATATCGACGAGAAAAGAACAACGAATTTTGCATTATTTAAACGAACGAGAATTTGAACGCACCGGTGGATTTACGAGCGGTTTGTTTAGTACGAGCCATTGTGTTTTAAGCGAGTGATTTTTGTGCAGAATGAGAGAAAAATTGAATTGAATTTTTTTTGAAAAAGACTTGAGTGAAATTTTTATTCGTTTCCTCTCTTGGGGCAACAGTTTTGGCTCGCTCGAGGCTGGAGGAGAAAAAAATGAAAGCGATGGCCCAGAAGCGCTCGACTCCTCCTCTCCTCGCGTTGGCTGTTTTTGCAGAAGAAAATTCGTGGTCTCGCTCGCTCAAAAAGGCGCAAAAAAACGAGTGTGTGGTTGTTTCCTCTTTTGTATAGAACGAGAGAGAGCGGCACAAGAATAAACCACAGAGCGCACTACGCTTCGTGCTACGAATAATTTAATACGAATAATAATAAACGGAGACGAGAGAGAGAGTTTGCACGTCATCAGATAATTTCCGTCGCGCGCGGAAATTCGCGTCGTGTGCGTTTACTCTCCGTTCGATTGGTACATATAGGAGTTCCGCTAAAATTTAACGAGTAAGGTTGAGCACTTTTTCTTCTGTGACGTAGGCGCTTTTCTCACATATAATCTTCTTCTTCTTCTTCTTCTTCAGAGAGAAAGAAAAAGAGAGAAAGAAGAAGAGACGAAAAAAGACCACCAGTTTCAGCGGCGATTGAGGCACAGAAAGAGAGAGAGAGCGCGATACCAGAACAGAAAGAAGAAGACGATGGCATCGAGACCGGGGTTCGCGTACGATTTCCCGTGGAGCAAAATCGGGAAAATGAAATACGCCATCTATCTTCCCATGCTTTATCGCGGCATTGTATCGCCTGAAAACGACGACTCGGACCAATGGCACTTTCACATGACGATGATAGTCTTACTGCGGTACGTCATGGCGCAATTCTTCATATCCTTGTCCAGGATACACGCGATAACGGAGAAGACGAGAATACAAAGCAAAGGGATCGATTTTAAGCAAGTGGATAGGGAGGACCACTGGGACGATTATATTTTATTGCAATACATAGTCATGTCTATGGTGCATTTTTGCCCAGGGCTTGGGTTTAAGAATTTCCCTTTGTTTGAGAAGAAAGGCATGTGGCAGCTGTTGCTGCTACACGTCGGACCGACGGAGTACGTGTATTACTGGTTGCATAGGCTGTTGCACCACCACACGTTGTATAGCGCGTACCACTCGCACCATCACGCGAGTTTCGTCACCGAGCCAATCACTGGGAGCGTGCACCCGTTCATGGAACACATAATGTATACCGCTAATTTTGCGATTCCGTTGTTAGGGACGTGGATGTGCAACGGCGCGTCTATGGCGATGTTTTACGTGTACTTGATGGGTTTCGATTTGTTGAACGCGATCGGGCACTGTAATTTCGAGTTTGTGCCAAAGTTTTTCGCCAAGTTTCCCGGGGTGAAGTATTTGTTGTACACGCCGAGTTATCACTCGTTGCACCACAGTCGCGTGCACACAAACTTTTGTTTGTTCATGCCTATTTACGATTACGCGTACGGAACCATGGATAAGAGCTCGGAGGAGTTGTACGATAAAGCGATCGAAGGGAAAGCGAGTCCGAAAACGACACCGGACGTGGTGTTTATGGCGCACGGAACGGAGTTGTTGAGCATGTTTCACTTACCGTTTGCGTTCAGATCGTTTTCTAGTAGGCCATTCACGACGGATTCGTGGATGCTGAAGATGTTGTGGCCGTTGACGTTGCCGGCAGTTGCGGCTTTGAGATTTTTGCCAGGGGTGAAGGCGTTTGTCAGCGATAAGCACAGATTGAAAAACATGAACATCGAAACGTGGGTCACGCCGGCGTGGGGGTTTCAATTTTTCATCCGAAGCGAGTTTAAACACATCAACGCGAAGATTGAACGGGCTATTTTAGACGCGGACGAGAGAGGCGTGAGAGTTTTGGGATTGGGCGCTTTGAACAAAAACGAAGCTTTGAACGGCGGCGGCGCGTTTTTCGTTCAAAAACACGAGAAGAATTTGAAAAACACGAAAGTAGTCCACGGGAACACGTTAACTGCGGCAGCAATCATCGATAAGATTCCAGAAAACGTCAAGGAGATCTTCTTGACCGGCGCGACGTCCAAGTTAGGAAGGGCGATCGCGTTGTACATGGCGACGAAGAAGAACTGCCGCGTCTTGATGTGCACGACGAGCGAAGAGAGGTTCGAGAAGATTAAAATGGAGTGTCCGGAAAAGTTTCGTCACTTGCTGTTTCGCGTAAATAACGCGAATGAGAAGGTGGAAATTACACAAGAGAGCACTTCGAACGTCTTGAAGAAGAGCGGCAGCTTTTTATTGAGTCGACTCGGATCCTTGAAAAATAACAACAATAACAATAACAGAGAAGTAGAAACAGAAGAAAAGAACGATACGAAAACGAATTATAGCAGCGGAAGAACGTGCAGAAACTGGGTCGTCGGAAGACATTGCGATAAGAACGAGCAAAGTTTGGCGCCCTCGAAAACGACGTTTCACCAGTTCGTCGTGCCTCCTATTCCGGAGACGAGATCGGATTGCGCGTACACGGATTTACCGGCGTTTAGATTGCCGGAAAAGGAAGCGAAGGATTTCAAAACGTGCGAGATGACCATGGAAAGAGGGTGCGTGCACGCGTGTCACGCAGGCGCGCTCATACACGCTTTGGAGGGTTGGCAGCATCACGAAGTAGGCGCCATCGATCCGGAGAAGATTGACGTCACTTGGAAAGCGAGTAAGAAGCACGGGTTTGCTTGCCTGTGAGTTAGTTTTGAACGCTGCGAACACGCCATCGTTACTGCTGCTGCTGCGCGTTATTGCCGTATTTATTAAAAGAGAGAAAGAGAGCACGCATCGGATATACTAATACGAATAGTATTTGACGAAACAAATAGAAGAGAGATAATAAAAGCGAAAACCAAAAACTGAAGACGAAGACGTTGTCGTTGCTGTTGTTGTTGTTGTTGTTGTTTATTTTAAGAATGAGCTACAATAAAACTTAATATATATATATCACAATGTCAAAGCACCGCGTGTTGTCGTCGTTATACGTGTCATATATACGCATGCACGGGCACAACTTGCTAAAAGACTAAACGGAGAATCTCTTCGTATATTTCTTAGTTTGCCAACACCTCCCCAGTCGCTTTCAACACGCGCACTTTTTTGTCGCCCTCCATCTTTTTACCAACTCTCGATCTCTTCTTCTCCGCCGCGGAGTAATGCATCACGTTCGAGTGATGAATTGGAAACTCTCTTTGAATAATACTCCCGCTCTCGCCTTCGTTTCTCGGCTTCACATGTTTCGTCTTGATGTTCACGTCTTTGCACAAAATTTGCCCATTCTTCGTAAACACCTCGACGACTTCGGTCACTTTCCCTTTATCCGCGCCGGCGATGACGATGACCTTATCGTTCGTTTTCACGTGCATCTTCACTCGCAACGGTTTCCCGTTCTGGTTTAACGCTTGTTTTTCCCATTTCTTTTTCTGTTGTTTTAGAGAAGAGAACGCGCACACAAAAAAGAAAGTACTAACGTGAGTTTCTCTTTGAAAAACAGAGGAGAGGAGGGTTTTGCTTCTCTAAAACCTGAAGCAGCCCCTCGGATAAAATTGGAGGAAAAGAGAGGAACAGAAAACATTTTCGGCGACGAAACGACTTTGACGGCTGACGACGAACACGCGCGCCGTTTGCTCTCTCTCTCTTAAAAAATAGCTTAGACATTTCGGTTGCGGTTTCTTTCGCGCGAAGAATCGTTCGCATCTCGTTCGCGAGAGTAGGAAAGCAGCAGCGCTTCGTTACGCGTAAAAAGCGAGAATTTGGACCAATTTTTGCCCAGGAAAAGAGGAGAAAAACAACATACCGCTTCGGTGACGACCGCCGTTCTTTTTCTCATCGGCATCGCCGACGGCGACGCGACTCTCGCATCTCCTCGCAAACTGCGGGAAGATAAGGAGAGGGAAGAGAAGGATTGGATTAACGCGGACATTTTCTTTTTCTAGTAGAGCTATGTATATTTCCGCGCGCGTTTACGTAACACGAGAAAAATGAGGTTTTATCTAAAATTGCGTTGAAAACAAAAAGACAGGTTTTACGAGTGAGAAGTTGTGTATTTTTTCTCTCTTTTGCTCTCATATGCTACAACACTTTAACGAAGGCTTTCACCACCAACATCAACACACCGCGCTGAACATCGAGTGTGTTCAACCTCTTTTTGTCTCTCTCTTTCTCTTTTACTCTCTGATATGAACTACTATTATACTACTATTCGTTTTAACGTCCCGCGTGCTCAGCCGCGAAGGCTTTCACCGCGCTCAAGTTTCTACTACCCCCGCTATTACTAGTTTTGTCACCGCCGCTACTGTTATTAGTGTCACCGTTGTTATCACTACCATCATCACCTTTTTCCTCCGCTTCTTTCTTGAGTTTCCACTCCCGGTCTTCGCCGACGCAAGAGCACGCGCAAAAGAGAAACCGGCCGTGCGTTTTCATCTCGGCGGCTTTGTCGAAGGAAAACTTACCCCACTCGTCTTTCCATCCTAACCCGGTAACCTCTCTCTCGCGTTTCTTTTCAATCTCTTTGGCGCGTTTTTTCGCTTTGCGACTGCCGTCGTCGAATTGCGCGTCTTTAAGCATGACATCGCGCGTGGTTCGTATCATTTCGATTTCGGATTCCAAACGTTTTTTGACGAAGGTTGCCGGCGAACACGCTTCCTTGTCCGTCTTGTTACACGCGATTAAAATCGGAATCCGTTTGCGCCGGACGTTATCGTAATCGATCAAGATTTCGTTGTATAAATGGTCCGCGACGTCTCTTTTATTCGTCGAAAACTCCACGCCGTCCACGAAGAACACGATCCCTTTCGCTCGAGGCAAGAACCGCTCGTAAAAGCGGTTCCGGATTTTCGCGTGGCCGGGTACGTCGACGACGTTCACTTTCACCCTTTTCTCTTTCGCATCACGATCAGAAGAAGAAACGCAAATCTCCACCTCGCTCTCGTTCTCTATCGAGCTCGTCACCGTCCCGAGCCCTAAACTTTTGTTCTTCAAAAGTAAATACGCCGACGTCGACCCGGCGCCGTCTTGGCCGCACAAAACGATCGAATCTCGTTTCTTGCTGTTCTTACTCCCAATCTTTCTTTCTTTTCCTTTGTTGAAGAAGATTCTACCGGCGATAAAATGCGCCAGGACGAGTGAAAAGAGGACGAGAACGAGTAGCTCCGGGTGGTGGTAAACGTCCTCGACTTTTGCTCTCGTTCTTTCCCAGATGAAGTCGACGCGATGTAGAATCGCGTCGAGGACGTTGCCGTCGTCTCCGTCAAAAGCGAATTCTTGTTCGCTGGGAGGATGATGATTTTGAGCGTCCTCGCTCGAAGGAAACGAAGAGGAGGAGGAGAAGGAGGACATTTCCGCTTTTATCACGTATTTCCGAAACACACAGAGAGAGAGAGTTTAGAGAGAGAGAGAAAAAGAGCGCAAAAGTGCTCTTTGACGGGTGATAACAAAGTGGAGATAAAAAGTGTAAAGGCTGCTGCTGCAAAGCTCAAAATCGTCATAAAACTCACTCACGTGGTACTACCAAACGCTCTCAACATTTTCACGGCGTCTTTCTCTTTCCCTCTGTTTTCTCGAAAGATAAAACTTCCAGCGACGACGACGTTCGCACCACTCTCGACGACGGCTTCGATCGTCTCTAAATTGACGCCGCCGTCGACTTGGATGTCGAGCGTTTTCGATCGTTTGCGCAACCGTTTGACTTTTTCGAGCGCAGTCGGTTGGAGTTTTTGACCGCCAAATCCAGGTTGGACGGCGAGTACGTTCACGCAATCTAACAAGTTCAAGTCGAGAAGTTCAAAGACCGAGGTGTCTTCTAAGTTTGTGGACGGGTTGATGCTCATCGACGCGCGCTTGTTGTGTTTGAACTTTATTTTTTCGCACAATTTTTTCCTCTCGGCGAAAGTCCGGACGGCTTCGGGGTGGAAGGAGATTTGCGAGGCGCTGTCGCCGAGACCGTTGTCGATGTAAAAATCAGGGTTTTGACAGGAGAGGTGGCAATCTAAGAAAGCCGTGGGGAAGTTCTCGCGAAGAGATTGGACCGTGGACGGTCCAAACGTAACCACGGGGACGAATTGGCCGTCGAAGACGTCGACGTGGATCCAATCGGCCGAGGCCGCGAGAGCGATCGAGGTCGCGGAGATGAGATTGGCGTGGTCTGGAGCAGCCAAAAGCGACGGCGCAATTTTGAAGAGTGCGCTCGTAGTTTTCGTCGCATCGCCACCACTTGTCGTCGTCTTTCTCTTTTTCGCCGGCGCCGCGTTCTCGTCGATTGCGTCTTTTTCTTCTTTTTCTTCTTTTTCTTCTTCCTCTCTCAGCGTTTTGCACAACCCGTACAGCTTCGAGTACGTCCTCGAGTACACTTTTTCGTACTCAGCCGCGCTCTTCACATTTGGCGAAATCGTTTCCAAACGCTTCACCATGCGTCCGCACGCCTCATCGGCGGTTTTATAAATCCCCACTCCTACGCTGGCTAAAATGGCGCACCCCAACGCCGGCGCGTCTGGACATTCGGTAACGACAACTTCACAATTCGTCACGTCCGCGTGCATTTGAAGCCAAAACTTCGATCGAGTCGCTCCGCCGGCGATGACTATGGTTTCTATTTCCGTCCCGTTTTTTCGCATGGTATCCACCACCGCCTTGGTGCCGAAACATATCGATTCTAATATCGCGCGAAACATGTGCGCGCGCGAATGTTTCAACGTCAAACCGATGAAACAGCCTTTCGATTCGGCGTCGACGTGTGGCGTTCGGTTCCCTTGGAAGTGGTCTAAAGCGACTAAGTTTTCGCATCCAATTGGAATCTCTTCGGCTTCTTTGAATATTTCCTCGTACGTGCAATTAAATTGATTTTTAAACCAATTCGTAATCGATCCCGTGCTCGTTTGTCCGCCTTCGACGATGAATTTCGCCTCGGGTACCAGCGCGTTTTCGTAGGCGCCAAACATGCCTTTTCCAAACATTTTCTTCTCCGTAACTGCTAAGTGTAAATGCGAAGATCCGGTGATTAAAGCCATCGTTTTCGGATGAATGGCACCTAACCCAATCATGCCGATGAACGCGTCCGCGCCGCCTTGAACGACTGGTATCTCTATAAACTTTTTCGCGCTCTCCCCGAAGAGCTCCTCGAACGCCTCTTTCGTGACGTTTCCAATAACTTCGCCGCACTTTAACACATCTTTCGGCCATTTTTCTAATAAATCTTCCAACTCTAACGCTTCCAACAACTCTTTCGGAGGTACTTTTTTTCCTTCTTCTTCTCGAAAATGCCACCTTACGCTCGCGTTGTTCGCGCTCGCGCAGTATCTTTTCGTCAATCGAAAGTTCATGTAGTCTTGATATTCGCACACTTTCGTCGCTCGATCGTACACTTCTCTCTCGTTCCGTTTCATCCACAGCGCTTTCGGAACCATCCACTCCGCGGAAACCGGACCTTCTCCGTCGCAGTTCACCCGTAACGTTTTCGCAACCTCTTCTTCGTAACGCGCGTCTACGTCTTCGTTCCTTTTCCTTCTCCTTTTCGCACACTCGGCGGCGTTCAAAACGTCCTTCGTTTCCTTCGCGCCCGCGCGCATGTCGCACCACATGACGCACGGATATATCGCGCGCTCTCCGTGCTCCTCCATAAACACCACCGAACAGCACGTCGTGTCCAAACAAATACCCGCGATATCTGCCAGCGATATCTTCGACACGGAGAGTAACTCTCTCATTGCGTCTCGAAAGCTTAGCCACCAATCCGCGCACGTTTGCGTCGCGCATCCCGCGCGTGGAATACCGTACGTGGTGTCGTACGTGCGTTCGCAGGTGACGAGCGATTCTCCGGTGCGCGCGTCGAAGAGTTGGCAGCGAATCCCGCCGGTGCCGCCGTCCACGCCGAGGCAAAAGATTCCTTCTTTGTTGTGTGGTCTCGTCGTCGTTGTTGTTGTTGTTGTTGTCTTCATGAGCGCTTTCTTTCTCTCTCTCTCGAGTCTCTCTCTATCGCGCGTGGTGTGTACTCGTAAATGGAGCGAAAGAAACTGGCACCCATCTGACTGACACCAGAGAGAGAGAGGAGAGTCTGAAGCACTTAAAGAGCAACTACGCAAAGTACCTCAAAGAGTACTCTTACGTACTAATACCCTAAACTTTGTAGCGCCATTTGGGTACTCTCACGAGTAGGACTTTTGCACTTACAAAAAAAACTCTTCCGAAAGAGACACACACACATCAAAAAAGAAGAAATTTCACTCCTCATTCTCGACGACGCGCGACACGCGACCACGCGAAGAGAAACGACGAGAGTTGTGCGAAGGATAAAATCGGAAATTGACGCGCGGATCTTACCAGAATATACGCGTTCGTTTCATTTTTTTGCAGTAAAAGTTGGACTTTGCGAGCGAGAGCCTGTGCGTGTGACGACCCTAACGCGACGCCCACGCAAAACGCGCGTAAAATCGAGAGCGAATTTCGCCAATTTCCGTCTCGGTTTGAATCGAGAGAAGCGCACGTTTATAAAGAGATCTTCTAAAAACTTTCGCGAGAAGAAGACAAAGAAGAACCGTAATAAATAAAAATGAGTCTCACCTCGGACGAGGTGAACTTTATGGTGTACAAATACCTCCTCGAATCTGGGTTTTCGCACTCCGCGTTTACGTTTGCGAACGAATCGTTCGTCAATAGAACTCGAATTGCCCCAGGAAACGAAGATCAGGACATTCCGGCGGGCGCGTTGGTGGCGTTCGTGCAAAAAGGATTGCAATATTTAGAGCTCGAAGCGAATTTGAACGAGAGCAGCGGCGGGAATAATGGTGCTAATGGGGAAGGAAACAATGCTAACGTCAAAAACAACAACGAAGAGGACGATATCGACGCGAACTTTTCGGTGTTGACGGCGAGAGATTTGCTTTCGAAACCGGTGGACGCTTTGAAGGCGCTGGTAAAGTCGAGAAGGGAGATGTCCGCGGAGGAACGGAATCGAGCGATCGAGGAGGAAGAGACCGCGCTGAAAAGAAAGTTGGAGGAGAGAAAGAAAGCAGCCATGGCGGTGAAAACGATCGACGGAACGTTTGCCGCCGCCGGAGGAAAGAACGGCGGTTTGGACGACGTGAACCAACTGTTCGACGTGAGCCAAGACGAAGTGACGACGTTGGACGGGCACTTGGGCGAGGTTTTCGTCTGCGCGTGGAACCCGAAGAGAGAAGGGATGTTAGCCAGTGGAAGTGGCGATGCGACGGCGAGAATTTGGACGTTACCGGCTGGGCCGAGCGGAAGAGTCGCTGAGGCGAAGATGAAACCGCCGGCGGTTTTAGAGCACACGAAGAAGATTAAAAAAGAAAACGAAGAGAAAGATACGACGAATAAAAACGGAGAGAGTAAAGAAGATAAGAACGGAGTAGGTGGTGGTGGCGACGCCATGGACGTCGACGGTGGAGGAGGAAAGAATAAAGAAAAGAAAAACGATGCGGAGGACGAGGACGAGAAGAAATCGAAAGACGTCACGACTTTAGACTGGAACAGCGACGGTACGATATTAGCCACTGGATCGTACGACGGCGACGCGAGGCTTTGGGACGATAGCGGTAAGCTCGTCGCCAGACTCGAGCAGCACAAAGGTCCGATTTTCTCCTTGAAGTGGAACAAAGCCGGCGACTCGTTGATTTCAGTATCGGTGGATAAAACTGCCGTGGTGTGGGACGCGAAATCCGGGGAGGCGAAGCAAACGTACGAATTACACGAAGCGCCGTGTTTGGACGTCGATTGGAAAGGAGATACGAACGTGTTTGCGACGTCCAGTATGGATAAGAAGATTTACGTTTGCGAAGTTGGTAAGAAGGCACCTTTGAAAAAATTCGAAGGACACACGGACGAAGTCAACTGCATCAAGTGGGATCCCGTCGGTAACCTTCTCGCGTCGTGCTCGGACGATTACACCGCGAAAATTTGGTCCATGAATCAAAACCAGGCTCTTTTCACGTTCAGCGAACACAAAAAGGAAGTGTACACCATCAAATGGTCGCCAACGGGACCGGGGACGAAGAATCCGGATATTCCTTTGATGTTGGCGACGGCTTCGTACGACCACACGGTTAAATTATGGAACGCGACGACTGGAGAGTGTATTCGGACGTTCAACATGCACACGGAACCGGTGTATTCGGTCGCGTTTTCGCCAGATGGGAAACACATCGCCTCGGGAAGTTTCGATAAACGCGTGAGAGTTTGGGAAATTGCCACCGGGTTGTTAGAAAAGACGTACCGCGGTGACGGCGGGGTCTTCGAGGTGTGTTGGAACCAGGAAGGGTCGAAGATTGCAGCCTGCTTTAGCAACAACACGATAGCCGTTTTGGATTTTGAGTAAAAAAGAAGTGTTAACAATTACTACCATGTTTCTGATTTATCGGTACAACGAATTCGTCAGTACCGGCTTGTCGTTGTTCATTTTCGCCTCGTTCGCATCGTCCAACCATTTCTTGGGCATTTGGAATTTCCGCGCAAGAATGTCTAATTTCACCGCTGACTTTCTCCACTCGGTTACGGTCTCCGTGAGAATTCGTTTACACGCGCGTTCGCGTTTCGAGTCGTCTCGAATGAATAAAGCGACGAAAAGAAGCCAGTCGCACTCAATCTTAGGCAGCCTGTTTTCTTCGTTATTTTTCTCGTCCTCGCTCGCGAAATACGCGTTGAGTTGGGAGATTTGACCGATGAGATTCTCGGTGTACTGGTCACCTCTGCGTGACAACAACGACGCGGACGCTTTCGACGATGATTGTTGCGAGAGGACGAACTGCGTCGCCATCCACGAGTTTGAAAACTCCAAAAAGTCTTCGCCAAAGCCGAGCTGATGGAACGGATGTCCGTTCGAACTGCTGGTATTCCTCGCGCCGCCGGCGGCGGTGGCTGAAGAAGAAGCAGAAGATAAAGAAGTTAACAGCAAAGCGTCGTATCTAGCATCCTTCACGATGCCTTCGCACTTGTGTTCAACCAACGCGTCTTGACTCACGCCGCTCGGGTGCGGGAAGAGCGCGGCGGCAGAATCTTTCAAAATTCCGTTTTTGTCCTCTAGAATGTCTCTCTCGTACCTTTCTAAAATCTTTTCCGTCGTCTCCGCGACGTTGTGATGAAACCACACGCGCCTGGAAAGATTTTCGATCCAATCCTTCGTTTCTGGCGTCGCATTTCTCGAGGTTCCGTCTTCGCTCGACGTCGTTTCCACTCTACCCGCTAGGAGTTCCATCACGCTTCGAGTGGCGGCGGGGATGTACTTGTTCGTCGCGGTACCGAACGCGTTCTCCCACGTGTTCAACTGCGCGTTGGCGAGATTTTTGATGTTATCGCTCGCCCCAGTTTGCGCGATGATGGTTGCTAATCGCATGTCGCCATCGTTCAAAGCTAATTGCGTCGCTAAAACGATATCGTTACGCGACAATGCCACAGAGACTGGATCGTTGTTCTTCTCTTTTTTGTCGTTGTTGTCGTCGTCGTCGTCGTCGTCGTCGTCAAAATCCATCGGTTGCGCGTCCATTTCCAACGCCTTCTCCATCTCCGCGCGTTTCAAAGATCTTTTCAACCATTTGCTCAGACTTTGTTTGCGTCGAAACGTATCCGCGGCGGAACCTCTCTGCGCGCCGAGTTCGTCCTTCTTGTATAAAAGCTCCAGAAGGTCCCACAACTCAATCGCTCGTTTCGTTTTGCTCGCGATTCGTTGTCGTCGTCTCGTTTTGCAACCGTACTCGTCGTCGGCGTTGCTATTACTATTACTACCATCACCGCTATTATTCAACAACATCAACGCGTTCGCTAACGCTTCGCAATGCACTCGACAAAACTCCTTCACGTCCTCGGCGGGAACGGTTAAACGGCATCGAGGATCCACCTCTTTTTCCGAAAACGCCTCGAAACATTTCAAACCGTTCTTAATCGCCCGCGCTTGGAACGTCATCATCGCTCTCTTCGCTTCCTCTTCGTCTACACCATCTTCCTCGCCTTCGAGTCCACAAACATCTTCAACTGGTACGACCGCTCGCTCGACAATCTTCGACCCGTCGCAAAACGCAAATCTCCCGGACGTTCCCGCCCACGACCCGCGAAATGCTTTCCCGCCAAACGCGTGCGCGTCCACGACGAGCGTTGCATCAGTACTCGTCGTCTGAATCGTCGTCGTCGCCGATAAAAAATGTTCCTCTCTTCTCAGCGCTTTTCGAGCGATGTCAAACGCCGACTGAAACCGTCTCGGCGGTGGCTTCGGTCCCAAAAACGTCGCTGTCGTCGTCGTTGTTGTCGTCGATGCCGGCGCTGCGTTAAAGTCTTCTTTCTCTTCTTCTTTCTCTCGGTCTTCTTTCGTCGCTTCCTCCGTCCTTTTTTCCTCTTCTTCTTCAAAATCGGACGAATACTCTCCTTCTTCGTCGACGCAAATCGCTTTCCTCAAAACTTCTCGGACGTTTCTCTCGTGCGCATCCAGAAGAGTACCACTTTCGCCCTTGTTCGACGACGCGAACGGATGATGATGATGATTGTTCTTCGTCGTCGTCGTGACATCCTCCGCGTCGTAACGCAAAACTTTCCTCGTTTCCGTTTCTTCCTTCGTTCGCGCTTCGAAAACACACGCATCGTCCTCCTCCTCCTCCTCCTCTGAAGAAGAAGAAGAGGATAAAGATATGCTCTCCAGGTTAAACCCGACCTGGCGGGACATGAGTCTTCTTCGTGTCGTACACTTTGCGCGTTTGTGCGTGCGTTCTTTGCGCGCGTCGCGTGTGAATACAAAAATGACGCAAAACGTGAAAATCTCTCGTTTCTTTTTAGTTGTATTTGTGTAAAACGCTAAAATCCTCCCCTAAAAAATTCAAATCTTTAAAAAGACGTTTCCCGCCACACATTTTTGAGAGAGAGAGAGACTCGAGAGAGAGAGAGACTTGCGAGAGAGAGAGAGACTCGAGAGAGGAAAGGAACGAACTTTGACGTTTTGGCGAACAAATATAGTATCGCGTCGCTGGTGGTTGGTTGGTTGGTGTTCTCTCGCTCGCTCGCTCGCTCGCGTATTTTTTTCGTTTTTCTTTTTGTTCGTTTGCTCTCAATCCACAGAACACAAACCACACGAGACAAATCGCGACAAAAATGCTCGCATCTCTCCTCCTATTCGCAAAACGGCAAAGGAAATGTTTTTCCTCCTCCTCCTCCTCCTCCTCTTTCTCTCCCTGTTCTTTTCATCCGCATCGTGGAGGTTTGAACGCCCCTTTTTGTTTTTTTATGCGCGGTGGCGTCGTTGATGACAGTTTGACGACGACGACGACGGCTTTCTCTCGTCGTCACCGTCGTCGTCGTCATCATCATCTTTCGAGGAGGAGAAGTTCGACGTCGTGCGCGTCGTCGTCGTCCTGGGAGGGGGAAAGGTATTCGAGTCGCCGCTCTGCGAAGACAACATTAAAGGAGAGCAAAAGCACCGCTTGGTACGGTGCGACGAGCGTTCTTTGTCGGACGATGCAGACAAAATCGACGACGAGCGGCGCGAAAGGAGAGGCTGAGTCGTTGCACCTCTCGGAGAAGTGCGAGGAGCAACTCCGCAGGATTTTCCAGAGAGAGATGAAGAAGAGCGCAGAGGAGAACTCAGAAACAAAGAGAGAGACGGTGTTGCGAATCGGCGTGGACGGCGGCGGGTGCGCGGGGTTTCAGTACACGTTCGCGTTGATCGACGAGAAGGACGTGGTGACGGGAGAGGATCGAGTGTTCGTCGGTCGGAGGTTTCCGGAGGAAGCGAAGGTGGTGTGCGACGAGGTGTCGTTTGAGTATTTGAAAGGAAGCACGGTGGATTACGCGGAGGAGATGATACGGAGCGCGTTTGAGGTGGTGAAGAATCCAAACGCGGAGCAGAAGTGCGGGTGCGGGGTATCGTTTGAGGCGAAGTTTTGACGACAGATTTAGATAGAGAGAAAAATGTGATTATGAGATGTATAAATACACGCGCGCGCGCAAAGAACGAATGAATGAGTGAATTAACGCTACTTTATGCTCGATTTTCGAGAGAAAGCTTCGACGACGTCGCGAAGTCGCTTCGCGCTTCCTATGGGCGTCGCGGCGCCGAATCCCAAGTTCGGATTCACTCTCAACAAGTCCACTTCTTCTTCTTCTTCTTCTTTGTCGTCGTCGTCTTCGTTTTTCTCCTCGTTCAGAAGCACCTTTTTGGGCAAGGCGATGAGTTTCATCACCAGCGAAAACCTTTTCTTGTTTTTGTTGTTGCTTTCGTCGTCGCGAGGAGGCATCGTTGTCGCGCACGCGCTGTGTTTCACGTCCGAGTCGAACAAGACTACCCGCCCCGGTTTCGCCGCGACGAGAAGGCCGATTTGTGAGTCTTCGTCCAAAAACTTCGTCTCGCCGCCCCACTCGGGATCCCACTCGTCGTTTAAATACACGAGCAAGGAAATAAAACGCGGTTTAATACAAACCTTCTCGTTCTTATTCTTCGCATACCCCATCGGCGCTCTGTTCGCGTAATTACCTCCGTACGCTTCCGCGAATGCAGATTTTGGGTGCAACAAAGTCATCGGATCGCCGTCGATGTGGTATCGAAACTTTGACGTTTCATCCGAGGCGTTGTAAACGATCGCATCGTACTTATACCGGTTTTGTTTTTGTTGTTGTTTGCGCTCTTCTTCTTCTTCTTCTTCTTCGCAATCATCATCGTCGCCTTCAAAAACAAAACTCTCCACCGGCGCTCTCGCAAACACCGTTTGCGGAAACACCCTCTCCAACCGCTCGAACAAAAACTTCTCCCCGACCACGCCGCCGTTTCTCGACGCCGCTTCGACGATGAAATTTTTCGCGCCGAGCGTTTTCTCGTCGTCGCTCCCTTCACCTTCACCACCGCTCCTATCCACCGTTTCCCGCTCCCAATACTTCTCCGCGCTCGCTCTCACGTCGACGACTCTCGTCGTTCCCTCTTCTTCACTCGTAACATTCACCGACGCCAGCGATTTCACGAAGACCTTCTTCGCCTCCTCTTCGTCTGTTTCTTCTTTGTCTTCTTCTTTCCTCCACAAGTCATCCAACGCGACGATTCTGCTCGCGTCCGGTTTGATGGTTTCTCCTCCTGTATTCCTCTTCTCGTCATCATCATCATCACGCAGGAGGATAAACTTTCCGTTGATTTCTGCGTTCAGTGCGCACGAGCCCGAAAACGACACGTTTGAGGAGGTGTTCTGCGTTTCGCGCGCTTCGTTTTCGACATCCTTTTTTCCCTTTCTCTTTCTCTCGCGCGGTAGTGTTCTTCTTTCCTCCTCCTTCATATCTAAAACCGTATCTAAAATTGGAGTAAAGAACGGAAAGCATTGTGTCGTCGATGTCGTCATCGTCTTTCGCGACTACACCTGCTGCTTTAAAAGTCAAACACCACCGCCACCGTTGAGAAGGAGAGAAGCGTCGTTCGGAGTCGTTTTTGTCATCGTTTCATCGTCTCCTTTTTCTCTTCGTTTCTCTTTCGGAAAATGACGACCTTTTCTCCATTATAAAAGCGCGCGTGACATCTCATCACCATGCGCTCGATGTGTTTCGCCTCCTCTTCCTCTAAAACCGCCTCCTCGTGTTGCGGAAGGAGGCAAAAACTCACCCACAACGCGATGGTCGCGCATCGCACTCGTTCCTACTCTCATGCGAGTGCTTTTCGCGACTGTACGACGACGAGTACGTGCAGACGTTTTTCCTCGTCGAATTTCCATCGCGGCGGGAACGGAGATATCATCGACCATCCGGGAAACAGACAAAACTTTCTCAAGGTTTCCTCCTCGTCTACTCGCGATTTGAAAATCAAATCCGCCTGGGGGGACGACGTGCAGTTCTTTCCCTGTACGTTCGTCAAGAAACCAAGAAAAGTAACCGCAAAAGGCGACTTGTATGCACTCTCGATTGGTGGTGGACATTTGGATGAAATGATGGAAAAATTTTCCACCCCTGGGCAGTACGTGCAGATGAAAATCTCGCCGTCGGACAAACCGGCGTTTATCGCCGTCGCGAACGGACCTAAAATGGCGAAGAAAACGAACTCGTTCGAGTTTTTAGTGAAACGTCCGAGCGAAGGGTACGCGGATAAAGACACCGGGGAGGTTTTACAGTCGACGGCGCAAAAAGTGTGCGATTTGGATTCGGAGGAGGCGAGCGTACTCGTCTCGGCGCCGATGGGGAAAGGATTTCGTCTCCCGGAGGACGAGATCGGGGACGTGTTGTGCTTTGCAGCCGGGAGTGGGATTAGTCCGGTGAAAAGTTTCTTAGAAGAAGAAGGGTTTACGCATAACGGCGAGACGTACGTTTTTTACGGCACGAGAGATGCCGCGCACACGGCGTTCGCGGAGGAGTTGAAGACGACGATGGGCGGTCGAGCGAAAATCGTCAACGCGTACAGCGCGGACGGGAACGGGTACGCGCAGGACTATTTTAAAAGAATGATAGATTCCGGGGAGTTGAAGTTGAAAGATCCGAAAAAAGCGATCGCGGTTCTGTGCGGGCAGAAAGAGATGACGGAACAAACGATCGAGATGTTAGAAAACGCCGGCGTGCCGCGAGAACGCATTCTCATGAACTTTTAAGAATTTACTCTATTACGCTACAATCGATTTTTAAAACTATAAATCACAACTTTCTTTTCACTTTCCCAGTCTCTTCATCTACCTCGTACATCCCAACCTCCTCGGCTTTGACGACTCTCGGCACGTCCTCTCCGATCGGGTCTCTCCCCATATCTTCCCCGATGGTCAAACAATCCACCACGGTAAAACACGGCACGTCTTTAAATAACCCGTCTTTATACTCGTGAATCTTCTTCACGCCGTCTAAAAACGGAAGCTCAATCATGGCTGCAAACTCGTGCACCGTCGCCCCTAACTGATGACACAACTCGAACCCGGCTAATGCGGTACCTCCGGTGGCGATTAAGTCGTCGATTAACACGACTCGATCGGACGCGTCGATCGCGCCGAACCGCATCACCGTTTCGTCGGTGGAGTATTCCGTGACGTATTCGCCGGAAGAAACCAACACGCCGGGGAGTTTCCCAGCCTTACGAATCATAACGAAAGGTATGCCTGTGTGTTTGGTTCGTGCGCGTAAAAAGAAAGAATGCAAAGAGAGACGCGCGGTCAGCGCGAAAAACGTCAAGACTATATCAATCGAACACCAAACACCAACACCACCAATATGCTTACCTAATCGCATCGCAATCGTCGGTCCGAACAAAAACCCTCTGGCGTCGAACCCGGCAATTTTCGTCGGTTTCTCTTCCATGCGTTCGTATCTCTCCGCGAACGTGTCTACGACCAGTTTAAACGCCTCGGGGTTCTCGGTGATCCCGGAAACGTCGTAAAAGTTCGGGACTTTATGCGGGGAAAATTTCGGTCCGTACCACGGCAAGGATTTCGCGATGGTGCGCACCACGCGCGGGTTTAAGTTTTGGTCCAAGCAAAAATGGTTCGGGGCTAAGGTTTTAATCACCACGGATTCGTTCGTTGCCGTCGTCGTCGTCGTCATCTTAGCGTGGATGGAGTCTCTGTCGCGTGTAAAGCCGCTTTCTCTCTGCGGAGAAAAGTGAAGGAAACGCTTTTGGAGAAACGACGGAAAATGCCCTCATTTCGAGCACAAAGGATGACGAGTAAAGCGCATCGAGAAACGCGCAAAACCGCACGAAACGTTGCCACGCGACAGATCAGATACGCACACGTCTCCGCGCGAAAAAGAAGTGCATTTCACGATACGTGACGTCGCGTTCGAGAGCTGTTTGTCGAGTGCATTCGTAGAGGCCACATTTTGGTGTCTGGAAAACAGTTCGACGCGCGGGTCGCGCGACATCGTCGTCGTCGTCGCGTGAAATGCGCTTCTGCGCACCCGCGCGTCGTCTCGCGCCTTTTCCTTCCTCGTTTAAAACTTCTTCGTCGTCTTCGCGGGAAACGAGGGAAAGTCGTAAGAGTCGCTCGAAGTCGTCTTCGCCGTCGTCGTGCAAAGACGACGACGGGTGCGGCGTTTTGGACGACGACGACTCGAAGGTGCGGTGCATCGCTCTGCCCGCCAATGACGATGAAGTCGACGCGTTTCTCTCAAAGACGAGAATAGACGCAGAAGAAGAAGATGGTCCGGGAACGTTCGCGCTGCTGACGCGGATGAAGAAAGAAGACGAGTGGACGAGAGTGCACGTGCAGTCGACGAAAGCGTTGAAACGTGACATTTTAAGCGCGACGACGATGTTGAAGGCGCGAAGAAGAACAACGACGACGACGAGTGATGATGATACGGATGAAAAGAGTCGCTCGAGGTTCGTTGTTGCGTATAAGCAGCTCCCGATTGGCGCGAGGAAGAAAATGTTTAAAGACGCCGAGAGGTATTTCGAGGAGAGGTTTGCTTCGTCGTCGACGACGGTGGCCGGGAGAGGCGAGGATGACGGTGAGGATGATGGGAGCCGTGATGATGGTGATGTTAAGAATAGGAAGAGCTTTGACACTCCGACGACTGCTCAAACGTTGTTATTCTCGTCGGAACATGTTGAACAGCTCGAGGCGTTTGGTTTCGTCGTTCTCGACGACGTCGTTCCGGAACAGGCCGTTCGCCAAATGTACGAACAATGCGAGTCTCTGGCGGATAAACTTTTCCCAGTCAACCAAGAGGGAAGAGACGACGATTTAGCGAGCATCAAAATTGATATCGAGAATCCTACGGCGTCGCCGTTGAATGTAGCGGGAACGTTTCTGTGGTCGTTGCCGCGGAAACTTTGCGAAGTTTCCTCCTCGTCGTCAATATCTCCTCCAAAATGCGCGCTCGCCGCTCGCGAACGCGCCGAAAACACCGCGTACCCAAAGTTTGCGCAACTCGCGAAGTACGACAAACAAGGCGCTCGATACGACCCGCACGTGGATTACGATCCGAACAACGCGGAAGGCCCGGAAGGCTCTCGCATTTGCGAACGAAACTTAACCGCCATTTTATACTTCAACCTCGGATACGAAACCGAAGCCGAAGGGTGCTTGCGCGTGTTTCTAAACCCAAAACAACAAGAACAAGACGAAGAACAAGAAGAAGACAAAGAACGAGGAGGAGAACAACAGGAAAATTTTCTCGACATCCAACCGCTTCCCGGTCGTCTCGTCCTCTTCGATTCGCGCAGGATTTTGCACGGCGTCGCGCCCTCGTTTAAAAGAAGATGGGCGATGACCGTTTGGTCGTGACGATGCGATACTATGCGTTTGCGTGTGTAAACTCATCGACACCATCATTCGTAGCTCTTTTGTTAGAGTACACCTATCTTTAGTTTTAAATGTAGTAAACGCGTAGTAAAAGACCCCGCTCGCGTCTCCTCCAAAGGTCACTCCTCCCAGGCAAAAAGCATCATAATCCGCTTCTTTCTTTGCGCGACAAAAGAGCAACACTCCGTCTCTCGTTTTCTCTCTTTTTTTAGTCGCGTTCTTTGCATCGCTGAAAAGGGTTTCGCGCGATACGTGCGTTCGTTACCGAACAAAGAGAGAGAGAGAGAGAGAGAGAGAGAGAGAGGAGTTCTATTCCGCGCGATAAGAAAATATCTCTAAAGGACACCCCCGGGGAAAGATCACATCGGAGACACACAAAGCGCGCTTCTTCTTCGTCTCGGGAGCGTAGTTCTGCGAAAAAGAAGGACAACGAGAACAAGAACAAGAACTTCATCGTGAGAATAACATGAGTTCCTCGCGAAACAACGCCGCGCCTCCTCAAAATCGTCGCCGGGGTTCTCATCATCATCCGTCTTCTTCAACTGCTGGTGGTGGTGATGGTGGTGGTGGTGCGAATGCGAAGACGACGAACCGCGACGACCAGAGAGACGAAGAAACAGACGCAAACTTATACGCTCGGTTGAGCGAACCTTTATCGGACTTGCAAAGGCTCAGGCTGAGTTCGATCGAGAAGTTGAACGAGTTAGTTTTGAACAACGCCAACGCCGACGGAGAGAATGCGAGTCTCGGAAGCGACGGGAGAGAAACGACGAGCGGAGGCGGCGGTATGAACGAGAACGCGTCTTTGGGCGGCGGAAGGAACTTCTTTCGCAGTACGAGTAGCGACGATAGTGCTGATACGGGCACGTACGACGACGACGACGACGTGCAGAACGGGTCGTGCGATTCTTCTCCCGGTTCTGACGAGTACGACGAAGCGAACGAGGAGAGGATGTTGAGACAGCGGCTTCGATTGGAAGCCGCGAATAATCAATCAAAGAAAGAGCAGTTGAAGGAAAAGTTGGAGAGTTTGTTATCGTTGGATCAAGCCGTGGAGGACGACACGATGACGGAATTGGACGAGAACGGAAACGTTATCGCGAAGAGCAGAGGTTCGTCTGATTTATTTTCGAACACGGATACGAACAGTTCGAACGAGAGTAGCCTAGGGAGCAGCGGTTTGAACGCCGTGGAAAACAATCAACAGGAAACGCCAAACACGCCGACGACGACCGCGGAAGGTACGTCGTTGGACAGCATCCCCACGCAAATGCCGAAGTTTATGATTTGGTTACCGACGGTGCCTTCGAAAGAAGGTACTTTGGAGAAATACACGGAAATTAGAGGGAACTGGTTCAGCAATTTGATGCGAGGGTTCGGTTCGTCCGGCAGAAACGACGCGTCGTGGAAGTTGAGACATTTCGTGCTGTACGATAACCATCTGTTTTGGGGGAAAGGGTTTTCACGAATGTACGGGTATGGGACCGTTTTAGCGGCGCGAGATGCGTTTGAGTACGGACAAACGGCGATTGCGATCGATTTGTTGTTGTACCCGAAAAAATCGAGCCGGCACGGGAGCTCGTCCACTTCTACGCCGCAAAATCTCGTCGAGGCGTTGACGGGAGCGTGCTGCCGACCGGAAGGGTACTCGCACAAGATTGTGAGGTGCGAAACTTTGAAAGATAAAGCGTTGTGGTTGGAAGTGTTGAACAGAACCGCGGCAATGCATCGAGAGCGAGCAGAAAAAGAGCAACAAATCCAAGAACAGAGAGAACACGAGCAGCAAAAACAGCGAGAGAACGGTAGCAACCCTTCGAATCAAAGGAAGGCGATTACGAACGAAAATAGCGCGGAAACGACTGGGTACGCGATTCAACCACCATCGCCGAGAATTTCAAGCGATGACTATCAATACGGTAGCAAGGAAAGTAAAAGATTTGGGAAAAATAAAAGAGAGAGCAGAGACTATTTCGCGCGAACGGATGGCGATCGACATCAGCGGCACCAACTCAGCCCGACGGTTGGGTCGCCTTCGATTACGACGGATGAAGAATCAGAAGAGAGCGAGTTAGAATCGGATGAGTACGACGACGACGATGTTTTCAACGACAACGACGACGATAGCGAATATGTAGAGAACGGTCGAAATAGAATGCACGGCGGAGCGAGCAGTAGCGGCTTGAAGACGCACGCGTCGATGCTTAAACACAACGATTCCGAGGATTCCTTATCACTCGATCCGCAAAATGGCATTCCTCCTAGCACGGATGATCGTAGTACAGGTAGCCCCGCAAGTAGAAACCAACCCTCTTCGCGAGGATTAGTCCGAACTGGCTCCGGGTCGGTGAGATTCAGAAACCGAAGTCTTTCGCCGGCGCCGAATCAAAGGTCGCCAGGAAGTACCCCGCGAAGTGCGAGAGCTGCACAGAAACAGAAAAATGGCGTGTTCACATCTTCTCCGAGAAGCGAACTGGTTAGAACATCGAGCAGTCCGTCGATCGGTTCGAAGAAACCACCTCCGGTTTCGAGTCCGAGCGGCGCGACGAAGTATTCAGCCGCGAAGCCGCCGTTTGATCCCAACGCGCGACCAAAGCAAAGTTCGATGAAGCGATCGGCGATTCATTCGGCATTCTCGGCTGCGCAGCAAAAAGTGTTGGATGATGCGAATAAGATTACGGAGCAACAACAAAAAGAGGGAGAAAGTGGGATGAGCACGCCACCGCCTCATAATAAAAATTTGCAAAACGTAAACAGCCCGCGAACAACTGGAGGATCGAAAAAATCCGTCACGTTTCAGAACGACGCGCTGCTTGAAGAGGTGAAAAAATACGACGCCACGCCAACGAATGGGAAGAAGAAGAAGAAATCGCACATGTTCCAAAACAACATATCCGCATCAGCTTGGGCCGAACAGCTCGAGCGGCGCTCCTCGCGCGCGTTGATTAAAGCCGCCGGGTCGTGGTCGATATCGATCAACGATTTGATCTTTGGCAAGAAAATTGGCATCGGTTCGTTCGGGAAAGTATACAAAGCCAAGTGGCATGGCACGAATGTCGCCGTAAAGAAAACGCTCGACGTTGCCACGCACAACACGATAAAAGAATTTGCGGCGGAAATCCGATTGATGCGCGATTTGCGACACCCAAACATTGTTCTGTTTTTAGGCGCCGTCGTCGACGCACCTTCCATGTGCATCGTCACCGAACTCATGAAAAGAGGCAATTTGCACTCCATTTTGCACGATTACGATAACGTTGTCCGCGAAACTGTCGCCGATAACGGTCGCTTGCGTTTACAAATGGCCACAGATTGCGCCCGGGGAATGTCTTACCTCCACTCTCGATCGCCTCCAATCGTACATCACGATTTGAAACCGGCGAATTTATTAGTCGACTCGAAATGGAATTTGAAAATTTCTGATTTCGGCATGAGTCGAATCAAGTACAGAGCGTACTTGCAGAAATCCAACCCGGAGTTGGAAACGGCTGGAGGTACTCCCGAGTGGATGTCCCCGGAAGCGTTGAGAAACGATAACGTGGACGAACTCTCGGACGTGTACTCCTTCGGTATAATTTTGTGGGAGCTCATCACGTTGAACTACCCGTGGCACGAGTTGAAAGACCCGGTACAAATCGTCGGGAAAGTCGCCTTCTTGCATCACCGACCGAAAATTCCGAGTTGGGTGGAGACGGAGATGGAGGAGTTGCTTTTAGATTGTTGGTCGCGAGAATCTTGCGATCGTCCGGAGTTTGTGCGAATTTTAGAGTTGTTACAAACAGTCACGACGCCAGGCGCGTGGAGTTTAGGTAAAGGCGATAACGCGCTCGAAGTGAAACGATCAAAGTTTTCGCAGTATTTGCAAGACGAGCATTTGGAAGCAGCGGTAAACGCGCAAGATGAACCAGAGAGGAACTCGTTCTTTGGTTTCGGAGGAACTCCTTCTCGCTCAAAAGAGAGCGGATCGCTTACGTCCGTAGCTTCGTCGCAATACAACGAAGCCGATGATCCGTACATTCCCGGTGAAAATGAACGCGATAGTCTCTATGGCGATAACGACAGCGACTTATCGGGAAAAGGACAATCGAAGAGCAGCAGCACCGGCGGTATCCCCGGCCACAAACGAAGAGAGTCGCACGAGAACATTCTCGCCTTTCGTCCGCACAGTTTGACCGGCTTGACGATTAAAACGCCAGCACCAAAACCAGATGGGAAAGAACACGATCGACCTGACGATAAAGGTAAAGGACTCGGTGGGTTGAAAATCAGGATTGAAAATAAAAGAACTTCGATGACTTCGGGGACAGCTTCGGGTATGACTTCGACGACCACGGCGGCTCGCTCGGCCACCGCCGGCGAGGATAATAACACACCGAAGAATATTTCGCTCGAGGAACTCGTGAAGCTCGACGACGATCTCGACGACGATCTCGACGTTGACGAAGACGAAGACGAAGACGAAGACGACGAAGACCTCGAATCGGAAGTTTCCGGCTTCTCCCAACTTTCCGAAGCGCAGCAACAAAAAATGAACAAGTTCAAAGAGCAACAAATAAAATTGAAGAATACGAAGAACAAAGGGATGAGCAAGTTGAGCGAAGAAGCACCATCGGGAAAAGAAGAGGAAGAAGAAGAACAACCAAAAACGCCTCGAAAAATGTCCTCGCTATTCTCGGACGACGACGACGATACGAAGGGAGCTGAAGAACGCGTCGGAGAAGAAGGTCTCGAGGCGCGAGAAACCGCCTTTCCTTCTCGAAGCGCGCCCGACGCCTACGGGAGCGGAACGGGAGGAAAGAAAAAGAAGAAGAAAAAGAAGTCCGACGAAAAGCCGAAGGAACCTTCCGAAGGGGAGGAGCGCTCGAAACCGATGTTCGCCAGTCAGTTGTAACCACCGAAAAAGTATAAACTCTGATCTGTTCGTACTCTAAAGAAAACTCTTATTCCATCCGCCCCCCCGCGTAATGTAAATTTAGTGTTTTTTGTTTGTTCAAAAGTAAAGTCCCGAGGAGACACATTTTCTTGCGCGTCGTCGCGACACAACGAACCTCTCTTTACACCACACAACTTTCCAGCTGACAAACGAAGAAGATCTGCCGCGTGCGATCGCTCTCAGTCGTCAAAATGAACCCGAACATGTTCACGCCGGAAATGATGAGCCAAGCGCAAAAGATGATGGAAAACATGACGCCGCAACAGATGCAACAGATGCAACAGATGGCGAGCAAGATGGGCGGCGGAGTTGGCGGAGGACTCGGCGGGATGCCAAACATCCCACCGGGCGCGATGGACGCGATGAAGAACATGACCCCGGAACAGATGAAACAAGCCGCGGAACAGATGAAGAACATGACCCCGGAACAGATGAAACAACAGATGGAATTCGCTTCGAAACAGGCTCAGGCGGAGCAAAAGTATAAACACGAAGGTTCGAATCGGTTGAAAAAAGCCGGGAACGCGCTCGTCGGGGAAGGGAAGTACGCGGACGCCATCGAGAAGTACGAACGGGTGAGAGAGAATATGAAAGCGTACAGAGATCCGGAGGCGCAAACGTTGAAGAAATCGTGCTTGTTGAACAGCGCGTTGTGCATGAATAAAGTCGGGAGGCACGAAGAAGCCATCGAGAGGTGCGAGGAGGTGTTGAAGATTGAAAATACGAGTTTGAAGGCGTATTATAGACGAGGCCAAGGGTATTTTCAGTTGAAGAACTTAGAGCTGGCGTGGAAGGATTTAAAGAGGGCGGTGAAGTTATCGCCGGAGGATGAGATTGTTCGAGGGGAGTTGGAGAAGTGCGAGGAGGAGATGGAAAAAGCCGGAATGGTGGTGGAGATTAAGTGCCCTGAATTTGACACGTTCGAGAAAGACGAAGGAGAAGAAGGAGAAGGCTTGGTAGATGGCGCCTTCGAGGATGTCGGAGAGGAGCGAGCGTCGAGTGGGACGGCGGCGGCGACTTCCGCAAACGCGGGCTTTCCTCCTCAAATGCCGCCGGGAGGCATGTCGCCGGAAATGATGCAACAAGCCGCGGAAATGATGAAGAACATGTCGCCAGAAACGATGGAAGCGATGATGTCCGTGGCTGCGGATATGCAAGGAGGTGGTATGGGTCCAGATGGCATGCCTACCGCCGATACGATGAAGAAAATGCAAGAGAAAATGGGCGACCCGAAAATGCAAAAAGCTGTGGCGGAGATGATGAAGAACGTAAACCCGGAGCAAATCAAGCAAATGAGTACGGCGGCCGGGATGCCTATGAGCGACAAACAGGCAGAACAAGCCGCGCAGCAGCTCAAGAACGTGAAACCGGAGACTATGCAAAAGTTTATGAAAGTTGCCGCGTTTGGAACGAAATTCTACGGACGATTCAAGACGCAAATCGATTGGATGAACCGGAATCGAAAGTTGACGTTGACGATTGCCGTCGTCGTGTTCGCGGCGTTCCTACAGCAAGTTATTCGATGGTGGCGACGACCAAAGAGTGCAATGAAAGAAGCCATGACTGGCGAAAAATCCGCGGATGAGGAGGCGACGTGGTGATATTTTACGGAGTAGTTGATATTTTTGATTGAATTACTTTTTACTATTTTACGAGTTAACTCTCATTCTGTTTGCTTGCTTGGCTTGCTTGCGTTTTACGACTCTCTCATTTTTATCCTCCTCTCGTGTAAATTTTAGCGCGCGGGAGGGATGATCACATTCAATTCCGGATCGTGCGTGAATTTTGCCTGGAGGAACGTTTGCGACCTGTAAAAAGGGTTCAAATCCATCACCCCATACTCTTTCGCTCGGTGTTCCAACAAGTGGCACTTAATCGGTTCTTCCTCTCGATCGAGTCGATTCATCTCGCGAAAAATCCCGCGTAAAATCTCCATCAAGAGCGAATCGAAATCGCGGTGGAAGTGCGCGTACCTGGCAAATTTCTTCCTCAAAGATTTTTGAACCGATTGCTTCTGCGTGCCGATGAAAGAATCCAACATGACGGAAATCGCGTGATCTATATCCTCCGGGCTCACGCTTGGCGACAAACGCATGCGCGCTCTCGCTTCTGCCATACGAATCGTACTTTCCAAGTGACGAACGGCTACGGGCATACCTTCCCTCGTTACGGATTCTTTACGAAGTTCCGAGTACACTTGCGCAATCTTTGGCGTGTCTTGGAGTTTAATCTTCGGATGGACGAACCGCTTGGCGTAAGAGATGTATTTTTTCAGCATTTCTTGATCGAGCGCTTCCGCGACATCTTCATCGTTGTTCGTACTATTACCGAAGCCGGCGGCGACGCCGTCTTCGTCGTCAAAATTTTTCGGGTGCGCCTTGACGTGACTGTTCACCACAAACTCTGCCAAGCGCCTGTCTGTGATGGGATCGATGACATCTTTTACGACGCACAACACGTCAAATCGAGACAATATAGGGTCCGTAAGTTCCACATTATCGCTAAAGGTTCGCGAAGAATCGTATCTTCCGCCGATTGGGTTCGCCGCGGAAATTACCGAACATCTCGCCTGTAAACTCGTCACGATCCCCGCTTTCGAGATGGAAATCGATTGTTGTTCCATAGCCTCGTGGATAGACACTCGATCTTGGTCATTCATTTTATCAAACTCATCGATCAAACACACGCCTCGATCGGCTAAGACTAACGCGCCACCTTCTAACACCCACTCTCGAGTGATTGGATCTTTATGCACCGCGGCGGTCAAACCAACCGCGGAAGCGCCTTTCCCAGTCGTATACACGCACCTGTTTGCCGTTTTCTCCACGTACTTTAAAAACTGCGATTTCGCTACTCCCGGGTCGCCTAGCAAGAGCACGTTAATATCACCCCTCAGTTTCGTTTTGCCTTTCACCAACTTTTCTTGACCGCCGAAAATAGCCATCGCGATGCCGGTTTTGATGTTTTCATGCCCGTGGATGGACGGCGCGATGGAGTTGATGATGCGTTGGACAATCCTCGGGTCCTGGGATAACTCCCTTATTGCGTGCTTATCGTCGTCGGTTAAGTTTTGCGTGGCGAACGCGTCCCCTTTTCGCAAGATATGGTTCACCTCCACGTGCGTGCTAAACACCGGGAAGCCGTTTCTTTGTTTGATTTGACTCGCGTCGAAGGAATTTACGTAAATACCAGTCACGTCAATCTCATCCCCTGGTCTCGCCAAATCGATCAAATCGTTTAAAACGATAATTTCTTTCGAGCGAGGTAATCGACCAGCCGGAACCGACCCGGGCGATTCCTGCAACGTCATTTTCTGGTAGTTTCTGTACACCGTTCTCTCCACGTCCACCGTCCACGGTCCTCTTCCTTGACACTCAGGACAATTCCCTGGTTTCACAGGATCGGTAGCGTTTTGTTGAATTGGCCCGAGCAAATATTTGCACCTTTCGCATTTAAACGTCACGTTCCTTAACTGCGGAAACACGCTCGAACGCCTCGTGACGACGCCGGTAATTTTAATCATACAATTCAAATGCGATTGACGAATGTCTCGAATTTGATCGACAATCGGCAATTCGGAAATTCTCACAAACACTTCCGGATGGATATCTTCGTACGCGGGATACATCTTCAACACTTCTTTCTTCAACACCTCGTCCAATATCGGCAACATGAGCGACGGCGCGTCTGCCACCCACGTCGCGATTGTCCGGTCCTTTTTCGAGAGATGGATGAACGAGACGTTCAGCGATTGTCTATTCGCCACGCACATCTCTCGCATCTTCCTCCTGTAAAAGAGATCCTCTCTCGTGCTATCGTTTCCGTCGTTCTCTTCGACGTCACCAACTTTAAACCGTCTCAAAAATCGCGAAAACCGTCTCTTAATTTCCACGATGGTTCTCTCTTTCGTAATCCACTCTCGCAAGGGACAATCGTAATTATCAATGTTCACGTCGTACTCCTCGTCATCTAACAAACCCTCCTCCAAGGGGTCCTCGCCTTCATGCGCCGCCTGCGCTGCTTTCATCCTCTTTCTTCTCCTCCACTGTTGATCTTCGTCGTCGTCATCCAACGCTCTTGGGAGAGCTCTCCCCGTCATCCCTCCTCTCCCTCCCGCGTACTCCTGATCTCTCTCATTCATCTCCTCCTCCGCTTTCAACCTCGCCTCCAACGCTTGTTCCACGTCAAACTCTTCCTCCTCCTCTTCTCCAACCATCCCGTCTTGTTCGTATTGATCCAAATGCGGCATGACTTCGTAATCGCGTTCCATGTTATCCATCAAGTCTTCGCCGTCTTCGTTTTCGTCGTCCTCGTCGAAGTCGTCTGCGTCGTCCTCTTCGTCCTCGTCTTCATTCGGGATCTGTGCCATCATGAATTCCTCTTCCACTCTTCTTTCCTCGTTCTCTTCTGCGTTGGGGTCGTCGTCGTCGTTGTTGTTGTTGTTGTTGTTATTATTCGCGTCTTCTTCCCCGAACGGGTCGTCGTTGTTGTTCGAACTCATCTCTCTCTCTCCTCGTGCAATCAAACCAAACACTCTATCGAAGAAGACCGTTTAAAATCGAAGAGCGCTTCGTCCACTTTCTCTCTCTCTCTCTCCGACGACTCTCTCCTTTTTCGACGACGACGATGCGCGACAACAACAACAGCAGAGCAGCGTGGTGTTTCTCTTCTTCTTCGCGAAGAATGTTTTCGTTTTGAATTTTCAAAACACAAAAGAACACAAACTTTGGAGCGATGATGATGATTTCTTTCGCCTCTGCTTCTTCTTGAAAAGCGAGTTTCAGAGAGGAAGGGATTAAAAAGAACACCCAAAAACACCCTTTTTCTTATTATTCTTCTTCTTCCGAGCAGCGGCGCCACGAAGAACTCTTTCCGAGGAGCTTTAAAAGCTCTTCTATTCTCGTGATGTGGTTTTGAGGTGATTTTCTTTCCTTTTGATGCAAGAAGGCAAATTGAGTAGTTAGGGTTTCATTTGTAACCCTAAATAGTAGCTTTGAAAAGTCTCGAGAGAAAGAGAGAGAGAGAGAAAGAGATCAACTCGCGCGTAAAGAAAGAAGCACCAGAAGCTTTCTCTCTCTCTCTTGTTCTTCAGAGAGAGAGAGAGAGAAGAGAGAGAGAAAGAGAGAGCGTTGCCCTCGTTTTGATTATTATTATTATTATTATCATTATTATTAGTAGTAGTAGTAGTATTCATAACTCGAGAGGACGAACATGAGTCATCAGGACAACAAACGCGTCGTGTTCGTTTCTTTAAAAGCATCATCATCTTCTTCGGAGACGGAGGCGAATACGAATTCGAATTTAAACCCGCGGACGAGGCGGAAACGCGCGTTAGGCGTGGACCCTCTGACGACGTCTTTCGCGGAGTTTAAGACGCAAGTCGCCAATCGATTGCAGCTGAAGTTTGGGATTAAATCCATCCGGCACAAAGGGTCCGGGATGTTGGTGAAATCCGTGGAGGATTTGTTAGACATCGAAGATTTGGAGGTTGAGGAGTTTCGGGAGGAGGAGGTTCAAACGGCGAACGGAGGATACGGGTCGACCGCACAGACGATTTCAACGTCCGGCGGCTTGAATAATAAACGAGACGAAAGCAATAATAACGCGTCGTCGTCGTCGCGAAACTCTGTCCTCGATCAAAATAACGCGAATACTAGTAGTAACGAGAAAGACGGCGACGACGACGCGGAGAAGTATAAGCGAAGGACGAGCATGGCGACGAGACAGATGCAAAAAGTTTTACCGTACGCGTACTCGAAGAAATTGAATCCGGCGGGTAGTGGTAACAACGAGGGATTGGACGATTCGTACGAGGACGAGGAGACGCTTTTAGCCGCGTCGGCGGGGAAAAAGAAGAGGAAGAATTTTAGCGGAAGTAGTAGTAGCGGCGGGAAGAAATCATGGTTTAGCGATCCCAGGGCAATTGTCGTCGCCGTGTCGTTGATTTCGTGTTTATTGACCATGGTGCTCTTGTATCAGAGAGTTTCTATGTTAGAGAGCGAGATTGATTCGGCCAGGAACGCGGGGGTTTTGAAAACAGACGGCATGAAGAAAAAAGAATCGAGGACGAGGATGGCGATAGAGAAGATCGAGAAAGCGGCTTTAGAAGCGGAAGAGGCGGGCGAGATGTACGTGCCAGAGGCATGATTTTTTAATAACGCATGTGAATGCGTGGGTGACTGTATGTGTTATTTCTTCTTCGTGATGACTCAAGAATTTTTGAGAGAGCGCGCTCTTCTCCTCCTTTCAACTTTTCGTACTCGCAAACTCGGGATATTCCTTATCAAACTTTCTCGAGATTTCGCGATCCATTATCACCGTTTTTTGAATCTGGTTGCCGATACAGACCCAATTCTGATATTTTCTCGCGCTCGAGACGTTCCAATTGCGAGCAAACAGTTCGAGTTTCTTCGAGTTTGGCCCGAGTAAGCGTTCGATTACGCCGTAGATTTCATCCGGTTTCCTCGAAATTTCTCGAACTTTCGCGCATATCACGTCCGAGTCTTTGAACGGAAAGCGTACGGTATCGTTGTTGATTGTGTTTGTATTGATATTCTCGCTTCCGTCTCCTTCCTTTACTTCTTCTTCTCTCTCTTGTTCTCTTTCTTCTTGACCAAGGACGGGATGATACACCCCAACAACGCAAGTCTCCTTCGCGTGGTTGAAATAGTAACCAGTTCGCCCAGCGCTTACCAGTCTGTTGAGCTGATTCAACTTCACCCAAACGAGATCGTGCGTCACCACGCGCATCCTCGCTTTCGACGCCCATTTTTGCAAAATCTCTCTCGCCAACGGCGTTTTCCTTTGCGTCGCCCACAAAAACACGTAACACACTCGCGATCGATCCAAAACGCTCGCGATCTTTAAACTCTCAATTTCGCCGTCTCGCAAAGAAGGAAACGGCAACGCCATGGATATCGACCACGGCGGATCTATCAAAACGGCGCGAAAATTTTCTCCGCCGCAGATTTTCTCCAACGCAAAGCCTCTCAAATCCGCCTGTATCGCAGATACGGGTGAAATCGGTCCAAGAACACTCGCGAGTTCCTCTCTTTGCCTCTTCTCCTCTCCTCCTTCTTCCTCTGGAGAGACAACTTTGAGTCGGTCTCTTTGCTGGAAATAGATGGACTCCTCGTTCGCTCTCGCATCGTCCAACACGTAGTGCACGTACGGACATTTTAAATCCGAGCATCGGTCCAAGAAGTTGCACGATCCTACGCAACAGAAACGCGCGCGTGATTATTCGCTCTCGTATACATATAATTAAAAAGAAGTTTTACCTAACGATGTCTTGGTTAGACCAACTCTCAAAACGGGTTTAAAATGTACCGAATCGCACACAAAACCTCCGCGCAAACGCGCGCATCTCTCTTTCGTCGTGTGCACGCAATGGTGGCGCCGTATGACAGACATTGTATCTGCGCGCGTTGTATCTCAAAACGCTCTTTTATTAAGATGATGTGTGTGTGTGTGTGTGTGTTCGTGTATTTTTTACTCTTTTTTTCTCTCGTTTTCTCCACTCCCCTACCATGTGTCTCTCGTTTCGACTCGAGAGACGTAACAAAAAGGAGAGAAAGAAAAATGCGGCTGTTGTTCTGCGGCAAGAACTTTAACGGCGCGAAAGTAATGCTCGAGACGAGGACGAGGAATTTGTTTCCTCGGCGCTGTTGTTTTTGCAGCAGCAGCGCTCGAAAGTGTTCTCCCTCTCAAAGTCTCTCCAATGTCATCAGCAAAAGGGGTGGTGGTGTTGTTCCCCAAATTAGGGGTTGTTTACTCCGCGCATCCTCCTCCTCCTCACCATCGAAGGACAAAAACAACAGCAACGACGCAAACAACACGAACGCCTGGGAACTGTTCTACCAAAACCACCGATCGAACTTTTTCAGAGACCGACACTATTTGCGGAAATCGTTCAAACGAGATTTAATGAACGACGTGGAATTCGAAGGGTTCGTGGAAAATGTCACTCCCGAGGAGCTCGAGGAGAAAATGAAAACGCTTCCCGCGCTTGATGTTTTCGAGATTGGCGTTGGGGTTGGGAACGCGATGTTTCCGTTGCTACGAGCGAATCCAAACTTGCGATTTCAATGCGCGGATGTGAGCGAAACCGCAATCGAGCAGTTGAAGTTACACGTCGATTACGACGAGCGTAGGATTTCGAAAGCGTTTGTGGTCGACGCCGGGGAAAGAGGGTGTTTGGTGTCCATAAAAGACGAATCGTTCGATGTTGTTTTGATGTGTTTTTTTCTCTCCGCGTTAAACGACGCAGAGATTAGGAATTGTTTGATGGAGGTTAGAAGGGTGTTGAGGAACGGCGGGGTAGCTTTAGTGAGAGACTACGCGGACGACGACGAAAAGAACAAGGCCTCGTCCGACTTTAATCCGGGAAGGAAAGTAGTCATGGAAGACGAGCGGGAGGCTTACCGAAGGAGCGATGGCACTTTAGCGCGATTTTTTAGCGAGAGGCAGATGATGGAGATGTTTACGGGAGTCGGGTTTCAAGAAGCAGCGAGCGGGGAAGAAGATGGAGTAGGAGAAGAACGCGAAGAGAGAAAAGAAGGGAGCGCGGTGGAGAGAGTCTTGTTCACGCAAGCGAACAGGAAAATGAATGTTGAAATCACGAGAGCGTTTCTTGAAGGTAGGTTTGTAAAATAGAAAGTTAGAGGTAGCGAAGAATAAATAGAACGTAGAAGAGGAAGAAACAGAATAAAGATGTGAATATATATTTACTAGTACTCGTATTCGGTGTGTTTTTAGTACCACTGGTAGAGGTTTCATGTTATTTAAAAGTACAACCGCTCGCGTGAACTATCTTTCTCTCTCTTCATGTGAGATCTGTCGTTTTCACCTCACGCGGCGACAACTTTCGGAGCAGCAGCAGCAGTTTGTTCTTCCTTTTGCTGCGGCGGCGTCGGCACCGCTTGCTTTTCCTTACCGTCGCTATCTTCATTTGTCTTTGGGTTCAACACCTTCCTGGACTGTTCGTAATACTGATTCGGGTGATGCAAACCGCCCTCGATGAACTCGCCGCCGTGCACGGCTTCAAACACGTCCGAGCACGCGAGTTGGTAGTGTTTATTCTTCGCTTTCTTCACGATGTCCGTCACTTTGCTCGGTTCAATTTTCATTTGGCTCAAAGCTGCTCCTAAAGCTTCCTCGGAGAACGTCTTAAACGGACATCCGTGGTACTCGCCTTTACTCGGGTTGGCCGCGATGCACTTCATGCACGAGTGCGGCGTGTAATCGACCCTCTTCCCTTCCTTACCGTACGAGTGTCTCACGCCATACGCGTAATCTTTCTCGAACTTCTCGTTGTTGCACCCAGGTTTCTTGGTAAACTCGGTTTTGAAAAACACCAACGCTTCTTCCAACGGTAAACCGATGCCTTTCAAATACAACTGCAACTGTCGTCTGCCTTCGTGCCTCAAGTGGTGTTCGACTTTCACCGCTTTGAACAGATTCTTCGCGCACAACGGGAACGACTCTTCCGCCAACCGCTGCAAATCTTTGTTCAAGACTATTCCCGTGCCAGACGGACCACCGTTCGCGTTATCGCTGCCGTAATCCGACCTCCCCAACTCTTTCGTCCTCAACGAGTTGATCACCGGCACCAACCTCGCCCTCTCGTCGCTCTCGACAAACGCGTTCCACCTCTTCGCGGCTAAACCCAAATTCTTGCTCAATTTCGCCCTAAACTCAGTCATCACGATCGCATCTACCGCGCTTTCGTGCACGTACGCGAATCCTTTCTTGACCAAAACGTCTCTCATCTTGACCAACTGATAGACGTTTTCAAATTTGACTTTGTAATATTTACTTCTTTTGTGTTCACTCATCATCCACTGTTCCCTGTCTTTGCCTCTAGGCCCAGTCGATCTCGCTTGACACAAGACGTCCATCAACTCGTCTTTCAACTTTTCAAACTCCTTCGAATCCATCGAATTGTAATCCAACTCGTGCTCGATAAACTTCGCTTTGTCCGCGCCCTTCATCTCGCGAAACCTCGCTTTAAACAGTTGCACCTCGCTCGTCAAAAACTGTCTCCGTAAACTCTCCGTCCTGCAAAACGCCAATCGCAGCGCGTAATGCGAAACCTCGTCCGCGATCGATTTCGGTTCCAATTTCAAACTCTTCGTTTTCTCCTTGATCAGCTCTTGCAATTCCTCCGGTTTCTTCCCAGAACTGAGCGCGTTTTCAATCGCGGTTAACAATCGCACGCGATCTAACGCGTACTTTTCAAATTCTTCCAGCTTGATGTCCTCGTTCGGAGGTTGGTCGTACAAGGAGACGTTGTACGACTCTCTGTCGAGTTGCTTCGCCTCGCGCTTTTCTTTCTCCGTGAGCATGATGATTACCTTTTTTTCTTCTTCTCAAACTTTTGTTCGCGTTCGTCGTTGGTTCTGTATCTTATCTCTCTCTCTCTGCGCGTGATTTTTGAATAAATGTCAGTCTCTTGATTTTGAATTTTTCTCCAAAATTCGTTCCAAAATGAACAAGAAAGATAGAGGGAATGTGTGAATACTATATATATATACACACACACACACACACGGATGATCGAAGAGTAGTAGCGACTACTGCTCGTCGTCGACGGTGCTCTGGTTGGTGCTTCTTCTCGCGTGTATTACGCGCGTACTAATAACGAGTTGTTTTCTTCTTTTGCGAAACGAAAGATTTTTGAAAAACTCTTATTTAGGGTGTAGGGTTTAGCAGAAGGGAAAAGAGAGAAGGAAAGAAGCAAAGACGCGAGACAAAAACGACGCGCAAAGACGACACGCATGGCAGACGCGCTCTCGACGGAAATCCTCTCCGATTTCGCGAGCAACAACAGCACGTCGTCGTCGTCGCAAACGCACGATTTAGCGAATTTCCGCATAGAATGGATCCCGGATTTAATCGAGAAACTCTGCGCAAAACCAATCCGAGCGAAAGATTTCGTGTCCATAAAATTCGTCATCGGCGCCGGGAAGAAACTTCGGCAGAAATACAACGAGGAGAACTTGAAAGTGATGACGGAGAGTTTGAGGAAGTTTGAGTTCGAGGAAGACCGAGGCGCGAGCGCGTGCAAAGAGTGTCAGAGATGCTACAAGTATCAGCACGATACGGATAAAGACTTGAAGTATTTGCACGTGTTTCCTGAGGTTTTGATTGTAGAAGAGGAGGCGAAGATTGAGAAGAACGACGTGGTGGACGAGGCGGGGCGGAGAACGACGCCGGAGATGTTGTGCGCAAAGGCGAGTTTAGAGGAGTTCGAGGAGCTGTTGGAGTATAACGTGCCGTCGTTTTCGCAAAAACGAGCGCTTTTGAAGCGGTTGAAAGCGTATAAAGGGATCATCGATCAGTGCGATCAAAAGTTGAGCAATATGGAGAGTCTGGCGGAGGAAGAGCAGGAGATGTACGACGCCGTGTGCGAGATTGAGAATAAAATCGAGTTAGTGGAGAAGCAGTTGGAAGAGATGATACGAGAGGGAAGGTTAACTGCTGGCGAGCAATCGGTGATGGTGGAGGAGTTGACTGGGAAGTTGAGCGAGTTGGACGTGGCGAAAACGAAAGCCGAGGAAGAGAAGAAAGAAAATCGAATGAAACAGATTACGAAATTGGAAGAAAAGGTGGTGGAGAAAATAGACACTATTAAATCGAAAAGACCCATCGTGTATACGATTGAACACGCCGAGGAGCTCGCAGACTTGAAGGCACAGGTGAGGAAATTAAAAGCGTTGGAGAATAAGAGCGGATTGAGGACTGCGGCGGAGGTTGGAAGGTTGGCGAAGTTGCCGGGACTGGTCGATAGGATCGAGCAAATCGAAACCGAAGATAAAGGGTGGTTCGAGGACGAGTGCGCGACGTTATTATTCGGGGAAAAGATTGAACCGGCGGTGAAAGAGAAAAAGAAAACAGCGACGGGAGGAGGGAACCCACCCAGAGGTGGTGGCGGGGGATGGATTTCTAAAGCGGCCAGCTCGAGCAGTAGAAAAAAAACATCGAGCGGCAGCGGAGGGGTGAAGAAAGCTTCGAACCCTTTTGATTTGCTCGGTGACGAATAAAGATAGCAATGGATAGCGTTTGATGTTGTACACCTACTAGGAATTACATATATTTATTTATCTACTTGCGTCCTACTTTTAGTCTTTCTTTCACGTGCTGCGGTAAAAACGCCTTCGCCTCGACGTTCCAGATCTTCTCGGCGTATTCTTTGATTGTTCGATCGGTGGAAAATTTTGCCATTCGCAGAGCGCTCAAAACGCTCTTCCTCGTCCACAAACGTTCGTCGAGGTAAACCTCGTCCGCTCGCGCCTGTGCGTCTAAATAGGACGCAAAATCGTGGCCACAGAGGTACAAATCCGTCGTCGGCGTCAACGTGCTCGAGCACAAACGGTTAAAGCCGAGTTTCTTGGCGTCGCCGAAAATACCCGAGTGTATGATTGCGCAAACGTTCGCCAATCGTTCGTCGGGCGCTGGATTTCGCGTATTCGCGGTCTTCTTTAAGCTCTTGACTTCATCCACGGTCGCGCCAAATTGGAAGATGTTATCGCTACCAATAGCTCTTGCAATTTCGACGTTCGCGCCGTCGCGCGTGCCTACGATTAAACCACCGTTCATGGCAAATTTCATATTTCCGGTGCCGGAAGCTTCCGTCCCGGCTAATGAAATGTGCTGGCTAACATCGCTCGCTGGAATCAACAACTCTGCGATGGAAACGTTAAAGTTAGGGACAAAACATACAGTTAAAACTCCAGCGCATTCAGGCGTTTCGTTCACTACTTTCGCGACGGCGCACGCGAGTTGAATAATCAACCGCGCGGTATCGTATCCCGGCGCAGCTTTCCCGGCAATGATGAAAACTCGAGGCACGATTTTCGCTCGCTCCTGAGGCGTCGCGCGTAAGACGGCGTCAAATCGGTGAATAATACCCAGAACATTCAAAAGTTGACGTTTATATTCGTGGATGCGTTTGATTTGCATGTCAAACAACGCGTTCGGTGCGATTTTGTAATTTAATCTGCAGGTTTGTTCCAAGAACGATGCCACGCGTCTTTTGTTTTGTTTCTTAATGGCTCGAAATCTTTCGCAGAAATCATCGTCATCGCAAAATGATTGCAGCGCTTCGAGCCGCTTCATGTCGTTTACCCACCCTGGTCCGGCGAGATCGGTATACATTTTTGCGAGCTTCGGGTTCGCTTGTAATATCCATCGTCGAGGCGTGACGCCGTTCGTGACGTTTCGAAACTTAGTATCCCCTAACTCGCAAAAATCAGCAAACAAAATCGTCTTGACTAAGTTTGTGTGCATCTCGGCAACACCATTGACGGTGTGAGAGCCGATGACGGCTAAATTTGCCATTCGAAACATTTTTGGTTCAGACTCTTCCACAATGGACATCCTGCGTACTTTTTGTTCGTCGCCCGGCCATTTCTTACGAACACTTTCCAAAAATCGGTGATTAATTTCAAAAATGATCTCCGCGTGGCGAGGCAAAAGCTCGCTCAACATCGGCACTGGCCATTTTTCCATGGCTTCAGTCATGATCGTGTGATTCGTATAACTGAAGACGTTCTTTGTGATGTTCCACGCGTCCTCCCAGCAAAGCAACTCTTCGTCTAAAAGTAGACGCATAAACTCTGGAACGCCAATCGCCGGGTGCGTGTCGTTGAGCTGAATAGCGACGCGCTTAGGCAAATCTTTCAAAGTTCGAAGTCCTGGAATGACGTTGGTGTTGTTGTTACCGCTACTCGTTGATGACGGACTTTTTATCTCCGCGTTAGCATTGTCGGCGGCGTACGCTTTCATGACGCTGTTGTTGTACCTCGCGGCGGATTTTTTAAATTGGTGCAAAATATCCTGCAACGTCGCCGAACAAAAGAAAAACTGCTGCTTTAAGCGAAGCTCTTTACCAACGTGCGTATCGTCGTTCGGGTATAAAACGCTGGAAATGCTCTCCCCACGTTCTTTCTGCTCGATTGCAGCTATGTAATCGCCGGCATTGAAAGACTTTAAATCGAATTCGTGCGAAGGTTTTGAACTCCAGAGGCGCATGTTGTTCGCGTTATACGTTCCGTATCCAGGCACTGGCGTATCGTACGCGACGGCGACCACAATCTCGCCACCTTCCCACGAGAATCGCGTTTCAGTTTCATCGATTTCTTTTTTCGATGTTGGTGGAGAAGGAGGATATGCATCATTATTCGCTCGAGACTCGCCGTTCGATGCGTCGTGAGGAGGAGGCACGTTTCCGAAATTTTCCTTTTCGGGATTTTCGCGAATGGTTTTCATGCGTTGACTCGCCGCCATCTTATTCAAAGATACTTTTCGTTTCCTCGTATACTGCACGCTACGACCGTAAAATCGAACTTTGTACGTCACGTCCAACCGCTCTACTTCCCACGGATTTCCGCTCGTGAGCCAATAATCCGGCAATTCGACTTGTTTCCCGTCAATCAACGCTTGTTCGAACATGCCGTACTTGTATCTAATGCCATAACCCCAGCCAGGATAATTTTGCGTCGCTAACGAATCGAGAAAGCAACTCGCTAATCTACCTAAACCACCGTTACCTAAGGCCGGTTCTTTTTCGCGTTGCGCGATATCTTCCAACTCGTGGCCGAGCGTTCTCAAAGCGTCCGCGTATGGCATTCGCAAACCTAGATTAGAGGCAGCGTTACCCAACGACCGACCGACTAAGAATTCTAAACTCATGTAATATACCATTTTCAGGTCTTTACATTCTTCGCTCGAGGCGTAAAATTGCTGCGTGTCCGACCATCTCTCTACGAGGCGATCTCGCAGAGAAAGCGCACACGCTTCGTACACGGAAACTGCGTCCATCTTATAGCGACGACGCGCCAACGTGTAGTCGTAGTGTTCGAGAATGCTCTTGCGCACGCTTGATGAGTCCGAAGATAAATAGGAACGCTTTGTTGTCGCAGGTGTCGTCGTCGACGCCGGTTTCCGAGAAGGATCGATCGTTAGCGCGGCAAATTTTGCTTTTGTTTTCTCGCTCTTGGTGGTCATGGTAATATTCTTATTATTCGGCGAGAATAACGCTTCAACGTTGTTCACACGGTCGCTATTCATATTTGACACGACCTCGCCGTGGAAATTCTTTTGCGTCGTTGATGTTGGCGCGGTTGGAACTGTTGAGTGATTGCCGTTGGAAAACCGATTCGACAGTCTCGTTCCCGTCGTCGAGGACTCGTTATTCGTCGTTGAATCTTTTTGCTTGTTCGTGGAGGAGGCACGAGGTGTTCCTGGCGTAGATCGTCCGCCATCTGGTCCAGATTCTGAGACCCAGGAAGGGTACTGATGCTGCTCGTGTAAAAGTCTCGTGACTGGCGGCGATGCGACCGGTGCCGCGGATCCGTTTGTTATCGTCGTCGTCATCGTCGCGTGCATTGGTCTAATTTCCGGATCTCCGTACGAACGACTATCATCTAACTCGTCGTCGTCATCGTCGTCTTCTTCTTCCTCCTTGTCCTCGTATTTGTCAAAGTTGTCGTCGTCGTCGTCGTCGTCGTCTTCAAAATCAGATTCCGTGTAACTTTGCCGAGAGAAAAATTTCGTGTCTTCCTTTGCGTTTTTCAAATCGTCGTAACTCTCCAAGGATCGTTGTTTCTGTTTTTGTCGCTGCAAAATCAATATTTGCGACTGTCTCTGTCGCTCTAATTCTCTCGCGCTTCCCCCGAAACCTAACCCGATGCTATTGAAATGGTGACCGGTGGTACCACCCCCGGCGAGAGAGTATGGATGACTATTGAAATGCTTCGAAAAATACGCGTCGCTTTTGCGTCGTTGTTCCTCCTCCTCTTCCTCTTCCTCCTCCTCCATCTCTCGCCTCTTCGTAATCAAACTCCTATAAATTTCCGGCGCCGCTTGGCCACCTCTCGCAAAATCCGATCCGGAACTGTTATAATTCAAGTCCGCGAAGCTGGATTGGTGCTTCCCGGCCAAATTCAAACCGCCGTCTTCTTCTTCGTATTTACTCCCGTTGTTCGTATTCGCGCTGTTCGTATTCATCATCCGACTCGCGCTTCGCAGATTTTCCGTTTCGACCCATCTTTCGTCGTCGTCGTCGTCGTCTTCCTCGTCGTCGTCTTCGTCGTTTTCCTCTCCTCTCTCTTTCCTCCTCCTCCTCTCCATGTTCTGCGCCGCGTCGTACCTCGCCAACTCTCTCATGCTCTTCGAACTTCCAACTCGCATGGAGTTTCGGTAATCCTTCTCCTGCGCGTTCGCCGCGTCTTCCAGAAATCGAGAGAAGACTTCCTCGTTCGTTTTCTCTTCTTTGTTTACTATGAATTCGTTGTTGTTGTTCTTGTTGTTGTTGTCCTCTTTCGTGGTTTTCTTTTTCATCTTTTCCTCCTCCTCCTCCTCGTCGTTTGCCTCCGCGTCAAGCGCGTCTTTATCGTCGTCGTCGTCGTTCCTCCTCGACGGCGACAAAGACGACACAGACGACGACGAGAATTCTTCGCGACTTCTTTGACGATGATGTCGATGACGATGATGATGATGATTACGCTCGCGCTGTTGCTCCTGCGCGTCCAACTGCGCCCAAAACCCAGGAGGAGGAGGAGGACACGGCGGCGGTGGGTTCTCATCCTTCGGTCGTCCCATCATCGTCGGAAAGGAAAGTCAAAGTCTTTTCCTCTCGTTTGTCTTCTTCTTTGTCTTTGTCTTCTTCTTCTTCTTCTCGTTACAAAGGATGGAGTCGAGCGCTTTTGTCTGTCTTTTTTTGTGCGAGATTTTTCGTCCTTTTTTAGGGTTTTGATATTTTTTGATGTGTCTCTTTGAGTAAAAAATATCACCACCACCACCGCAAAACAGAAATCGGATGTTGTTGTTTAAGGACTCGTTATACTCTCGAGCAGCTTGACTGTCGAGAGGAGCGATGAGAGTTGCAGAGATGTGCGTCTGAAGAGCGTTTGATGCGCGGTTTAATAAGAGTGTTTGAGAGATCGCATCTTCGTTTGGGGTGGTCAATAATTTTAAGTTTGAGAGATGTTTTCAATCACATGTGGTACGAGCATCCGATGTACGCGCGATGATGCGCACGACCATCTTTGGGAGCAGCATACTTTCACCTCCGCGCAAAAACGAACCTCGGCGACGCAGCGATTCACGCTCCGTCGCATCCGCGCGCGTTTCCTGTCGTCGCGCTCTCTTTCGAGAGAGAGAGCGTGACTTTTCTCCAACCAACCAACTCTGTACTTTTTTATTTGAGGCGTTTGGGAAAAAGGAACATCCCCCACGACACAACGAACGCAACGACACGTCTGAGAACAACAACGCTTTAAACAACCTGTTCTCCTTTTCGCACCACCGAAAAAAAACGCGCTTTCGAAGAAGAAGAAGAAGAAGAAGAAAGAGAGAAAGAGAGGGCCCGGAAAGGCGCGGGTTTTCCGTGCGTTTTCTCATCGTTCAAAGTTCGTCGAGAAGAAGAAGAAGAAAAGATGCATCCGCCTCCGCCGAAAAGCCAGAAAAGAAGCGCGAATACGACGCCGAAAATATACCACCTGTACGCGCACGTTTTGCACCAAAACGCGTCGTCGTGTTTAGGAAAAGGAGGCAAAGGAGGAGAAGCGTCGTCGTCGTCGTCGTCGTCGAAAGATGGTGGTTTTGCGGAGACGACTCGTGCGAGCAATTTTAACAGCGAATGCAGCAGTCGTCCTCCTCCGAAAACGCTTCCCACGAGCGCGAGCGCGTACAACGATTTACTCTTGTTGGAACCAAACTTTTGGTACTTGGAGAAGTGCGCGAGAGATTTTTCATCGTCGTCGTCGTCGTCCTCTTCGTCGGGGTCGAGAAGAGACGAAAAAGTAGAGGACGAGGACGAGGAGTACTCGTACGACGAGGAAGACGAAGAGGACGCGTCGAAAGCGGCGTTTAAGAAACTCTTTGGAATGATGCGGGAAAGCGCGTCCTCTTCCTCCTCCTTTTCCAACGGAGGAGCGACGGTTGCGAGGACGACGACGACGCTGAAAGCGCTTTCCTCGTCTGCTTCCTTTAAAGTTCGCAAATGCTCGCCGTGTGCGATTGCAATGTTTTCGAGAACGATTCTGTTGTCCAAGTTGGACCAAGCTGAGACGGTACCGCACACGAACGTCATGCAATCGACCCGGGTGGAGAACGGATTGAAAACGTTGCGAGGGGTTGTTCAGGCGTTGGCGAAACAGTCGAGAAAAGCGAGTGGAGTGGATATCGTGCACTGGATGACGACGACAATTGGTACCATAAACTCAATGAATGATAGTGACGCGAGTACTCGTAGCAATAAAGTGAATGAAACGATGACATCCACGATGACGACGACGACATCGACGCGGGAATTCGCGATGCTACCTCCAGTATACGAGAGCAACCGTTTCTTTAACGCGCTCATTCAAAAGTGTTGCGACGTTTTGAAATCTGACGTCGCACACCCAAAATGTAAACTCGAGGCGCTGAAACTCCTGGCTTCTCTCGCGAAATGTAAAGAAAATATCGGATCGAGCTGTTTGTTCGCGTACTTGGTTTCGGATCAGAAAAACGGTGACGCGATTTTCGATGCAATCGTCAACAACGTGTTGAAAAACGACATATTAGCGAGGAATACGTTGTGGCAAGACGCGTGTTACGTGCTGGCAGTGTTGTTGAGTTGGAACGAAGGGGAAAATCGAGTGGCGGCGAGGACTGCGAGGGCGACGGATTTGGAAGCCGCGGCGTTGCTTCGCGCGATTTCGTTTTTGTTGACAAAAAGTGGGAGTGTAGATGAGGGCCATAGCAATAGGAATAACAATAATAGCAGCAGCAGTAGAACGCGGAAAGCACCGCAAGGTAATCAGGCGGTGACGAATCTTCTAACGTCCGGGTGGATGCACGTGACGAAAGCGTTGGGTTTTGTCGAAGACAAATTGAACGGCGTGAGCGATGCGCTCGGCGCTCATACGAAAATGTTTCCTAATAGCGACGTCGACGTGTGTGGAGCTCTGTGCATCGCGCGGGACGCTAAATTCATGAGCGCACAGCCGTTAGTAACGAGTGAAAATGACCGGTTGCAAAAAGGAGGTGAAAACGGGGAAAAAACCTCCTCCTCCTCCTCCTCTTCCTCCTCGCCCACAATCGCGCACATTTTGGACGACGACGCAGCGCTTATTGGCGTCTCACTCATGCACGGCGTCTTGTCGAACTGCGTCGCGTTACGATTACCTCGCGCGTGGATAAAGAAAACATCGATTAATGCGTCGGAGATGTTACACGGCGTCGCGCTCGGGGATCATTGGCGCGACGCGTTGGGTTCGATATTGGTCTTTGCCGCCGCGCTCGCTAGGGAAAGAGAAATTGAGAAGAAGAAAGCTTCGTCATCAATTGCCAACAACATTCGCAGAATTATTAGTGGTACAGATAGTAAATGTTTGTCTTCCTCTTCTTTGGAAGCGGTGGGTGAGGCGCGAAGAAAAGCTCTCGCTACGTCGGTGTTGTGTTGCTTCCAGCGTTTGGTGGACGATAGCGCAAGTCTCGAGTTTTTGTGCGCGTTGTCGTGTTTGGATTGCGCTCGACCACTTCCCGGATCGACCGTATCCTCCTCCGTGTCACCGTTGCAGTCGTCATCTTTGACGTCGTCTAATGGAACCGGTAATGCGGACACGCATTTTATATCGAATCTTGTCAGCTCAAAAGGACTTTTGAACGCTCGCGTGAAACTCAACCGACCGTTCATCGCGGCGATGCTAGAGACGTGTTCTGAGATTGCCAAATTTGGCGAATATTTTGGTGCAGGCGTGACGTCTCGTGCTGTGTACATAAGCCACCAAATCGTTTCCGTGAAGGCTGCGAACCGGTCGTTCGTTTGCGGTTACGCTCCCTCAACGACAGAGGAAGATGGAGGAAGAAGAAGAAGAAGAAGAGAGGACGAGAGCGAGAACGAAAACAACACGAACAGTAACAACAACACATTCAAAGCTACCGGCGAAGGGAGCTCATCCTTACGCGCGAACTGGTCGCGAACGTTTGATGCCATAGCGGTTGTCTTAGAGCTGTGCTCGAAAGCGCACGTCGCCGAAGCGGCGAATCCACCGGCGGCGAAAACAATAAACGGCGCCTCCTCGCCCAAGCGAGAAAAACAGAGGAACGCGGGACGAGCAAACGAGGAACAAGCACCACCAGCCTCGTCCTCGTTGGACGAATTCAAAGCCACGCGCTCGGCAGTCGCCGCGCAACTCGTCAACCTCGTCAACTTGTTCTTGGCCAAACCAGAATCATCTTGCGATTCCATCGCGGACGTCGCCGAGCTCGTCGAAACGCTCGTCGCGCTTTGCCCGAAACTCACCCCTCTCCTCAACGCCGTCGGCCAACAAACGTACGGCGAGTTGCGCATGCAATCCATCGCGTTCGTATACAACGCGTTAAAATCGGTGAATAATAACAATAATAAAACCACCACAACACTATCATCATCATCGACAAAACCAAACGAAGTCAACAACAACAACAACAACAAAAGCGTCACCACCGTCCGCGCCGTCGCCGAGCGAGAAATCAACGACGGGTCCATGACTCGAAACGTTCCCGTCAAAGATAACTTAACCGCCGCGTTCGCCTTACGTTCCGGCTCCTTCTCTTCCTCCTTCGAAAAACAACAACTGCAAAATCAACAACAGAACGACGACGACGTCGCCGTGCTCGCGCTCATCCGCGCCGCCGCCGCCGCCGGGTGGTGATGCCGACGACGAGCGACGAGACCGGCGGCGAAAGGAGTTTCAAAACCAAAATCAAAAGGAATACTGAGTTGATGACAGAGGCCTCCTTGAAAGCAAATGCATGCGGTAATCCGTAGATTTCTGCGGTCTAAAATGTAGAACTACAGTCTAACTTCTAAACCTCGCGGCTGCCTTTAAGAGAGCGCTGTTTTTTGCCTCTTCTTTTTCCTTCTTTTTCCTTTCTTTGGAACTCTTTGCTTTTGTTTTTTTCTCTTTGCTTTTGTTGTCCTTTTGCGCAAAATTGATTCGAACGATTACCACTTCTGGGCTTCTAGAGACCCGATAGAAAGCGCGCGGGTACTGGTATTTACAAATATACCGTTTGAACGAAACGCGAGACGGTAGAGATTCGTCCAATCTGCCGTCTGTTCACGGAAAGGAAAAACGAGAGAAAAAAGATCGATTTTCTCCCGATGTCTCTTACAGCAGTCCATACCACGCGTAACGGTGGTGTGTTTGCGGAGTAACAACTACAGACTCAGAGCGCCAGGAGTATGCCTTCTGCCTTACAGATTATCTTCCTGAGGGTGAAAACAAATAATTAAGGAAAAAAGGAAAAAGAGAATCTTTTTGACCACAGACTAGCAGCGTTTTTTGACCTACATAAATACGTGTCGTCATCCATTTAGTACACGCGCGCAAAACACAAGAAGAACACCCGTTTCACTTTACGAACGAGTCGAACGACGATTAGGACGATGAAACCTGCCACCAGCACCACCGCGACGAGGAAAATTTCTTCCTCGTTCGTTTTCTTCGTCTTTTTCTGCGTGACGTTCGTCTTCGGTCGGATCGGGGCGAAGGGCGAAATCGCCGGCTTGGGAGGCATACAGAGAGGGTCGAATCGCGTCGAATACGCGGACGGCGCGTTCAACGTTCGAAGCGGAGGAAAAGAAGGAGGGAGAGAGTTACAAATCAACACGCATCGCGTGAAGACGAGATCGGAGTGGCAGTTTTGGGAGCAAGTTCAGTGTCGAGAGAAGTTGTTCTTGGGGAAAGACGAAGACAAAGTCGAAGTTGGCGAACGATTGGCGACGATATTTGCGAAAATGG
>Ga0255758_10000401_pt1 | contig 48578 bp, 48 predicted proteins | sample 011ome_24_FD_179958 | JGI IMG/M metagenome (GOLD analysis project Ga0255758, IMG submission 179958) | Coastal salt marsh microbial communities from the Groves Creek Marsh, Skidaway Island, Georgia - 011513CT metaG (version 2) | ecosystem: Environmental > Aquatic > Marine > Intertidal zone >... | reverse complement strand
CACGCAGATTCATGTTGAGTCTTGCCGTAAAGCTGCCGCCAATTGCATAGTTCATGTAACTAATTTTAATTTCTTCATCGGTTGCAGAAGGAGGCAATAATTGTCCAGCAACAATGTATGACTGTTGAGCATTTGGTTTATCAATTAAAAAAACTTTTCGAGAATTAGGCAGGGCAACAGTGGATAGCATTTTGAGATTGGAATTAGTGTTAGAAGACCAATCACCAAACTTATCTTCAAGTATTTCTACCAACTCACCTAACTCAATATCTCCAGCTACCGCAAATGTTAGATTAGCGGGATTAATTGCTCTGCTATGTACCGCAATGACATCATCGCGAGTAATGTCAGATATAGTTTCTGAAATACCGCTTCCAGTTAAAGGTTTACCATATGGATGATTTTCGCCATAAAGCAACTTGCCAATATTTCTATAAGCTATTGCTGCCGGTCTATTTTCCTCTTGGACAATTGATGCAAGAGTTTGTTTTTTAATTCTATCAATTTCTTTTTGGGGAAAAGTAGGATTAATTAATGCCTCTTTAGCAAGATCTAGTGTCTCTGATAGATTGGCCTTTAACGATGAAACAGTTGCATAGGATGTATCAAGACCTGAACCAAAACCCAAGTTAGAACCAAGGGAATCAAGCACTTCATCAAATTGAAGAGAAGTATATTTTTTTGTACCTTCATTGAGCATATCCATCATAAAATTGGTATAACCCAACTCATCATTGTCTTCTTGTGCATACCCAAAATTGAATTGAAAGTTCATTTCAACCAGCGGAACTCCAGCTCTTTGAGCTAGCACTACTTTCGCGCCATTGGACAAAGTGGCAGTTTGCAAGGTTGGAAATTTGAATGAAACCTTTTCTGTTGGGTAAGGCACGCCTTGGGATCTATCAATACCCGTATCATTTACGCCAAGCTTCTCATTGGGAAGAATGGTTAAAACATAAGGAGTATCATCAATCCACTTCGCAAAGGTTGCTTTCATCTTTGCTGGGGTTACCTCATCTAAGTACTTTGCATTTTCTTTATAGCACCCAGGATTACCTGTATAGGTCTGACAGGTTGCAAGCAAATCAGATTTACCTCCAAATCCACCAATGCGTTGAATCCCTCGAATAAAACCAGCCAAAGCTTTGGTTTTTTCAGCCTGTAAAAGTTTTCTATTTGGACCTTTTTTAATAAATGAATCCATTACCTCATCCATTGCTTTTTCAACTGATGCAGGATCCTCTCCGGCAACCACATCGACTATTAGGAAAAACATCCCTGCAATTTCCCTGTCATAATAAAAAGCTGAGACATCGGTTGCTATTTGTTTGTCATACACCAGTTCTTTATAGAGAGGTGAGTTTTTCCCTCCAACTAAAACACTCGATGCAAGATCAAAATGCGCAGCAGCCTCTGTGTCTCTTGGAGGAACGTTCCAAGCTTTATAAATTCGTGCTTGCGGCACATTATCAAACATGACATCTCTTTTTTCTTCACTTCTTTTTGCTATCCATACATCTGGTTTAACAAGCGGTGGTCCTGCAGGGATATCGCCAAAGAACTTATTGACCTTTTCTTTCGCTGTTTCTAGATCAATATCTCCAGCCAAAGCCAATACAGCATTATTAGGACCATAATATGTTTTAAACCATTCTTGAACGTCTTCCAATGAAGCAGCGTCTAAGTCCTCCATAGATCCTATGACAGACCAAGAGTAGGGATGACCTTCAGGAAATGCAGCTTCAGAGATTCTTGTAAAGGCTTTACCATAAGGTTGATTTTCACCTTGACGCTTTTCATTCTGGACAACACCTCTTTGCTCGTCTAATTTTTCTTGATCAACAACACCCAGCAAATGACCCATACGATCTGACTCCATCCATAATGCTAAATCTAAAGCATTGGTTGGGACATTTTGAAAGTAGTTAGTTCTATCAGAGTTGGTGGTACCATTTTGATCGGTGGAGCCAATCTTTTCAAAAGGTTCAAAATATTCACTGTTATAGTTTTCTGTTCCATTAAACATTAGATGTTCGAATAAATGGGCAAACCCAGTTTTTCCAACTTTTTCATTTTTTGATCCAACGTGGTACCAAACGTTTACTGCAACCATTGGTACTTTCTTGTCTTGATGAACTATTACAGTTAACCCGTTTTCAAGTTTAAATGACTCATATTCAATCTCAGGAAGGTCTTCAAGCAAAGATGCTTGTATTGAAAGAATAAATATAAAATTAAGTGTTATAGCATTAAAAAATCTTTTCATTGATCTGTATCCCATTGAATTGAAAATATATTTTATACTTTAGTTATCTGAATATACATATGACCATGAAAATTAATAAAACTCATTCTTTGTTACTTCTTCTTGGAATTTCAATACTTATAACTAGTTGCTCAGATTCTTTAAGCGATACTACTGATGGTAGGTTGAGATATTGGATTTCAACCCTTTCCTCAGATGAGTTTGAAGGAAGGGCGCCTGGTACTGAAGGCGGTCAATTAACTAAAAACTTTATTTCTAAAACATTTCAAGATTTTAATTTAGATCCCATTGATGGCAGTTATTTTTTAGATGTGCCCACTTCAGAAATTACATTGAAAGATTCTTCTTATTTAACCCTCTCTTTTAGAGGCAATGATCGAAAAATGATCGCAGGTGATGAAGTGGTCTTTTGGACTAAGCAGGCTAGAGAATATAGAAAAATAAGAGATAGTGAGGTTGTCTTTGTCGGTTATGGAATTGTTGCCCCTGAATACAACTGGAATGATTATGAAGGCATTGATGTCAAAGGTAAAACAGTAGTCATCTTAGTAAATGATCCAGGTTTCGCAACAGGAAAGCTCAGACTTTTTAATGGGAGATCAATGACTTATTACGGAAGATGGACTTATAAATTCGAAGAGGCAGCTCGTCAAGGTGCTGCAGCAGCAATAATTATTCATGAAGAAGAGCCAGCTGCTTACCCTTGGTCTGTGGTTGAAAATAGCTGGCAGGGACCCCAATTAGATTTGCAGAGAGATGATTTAGGTGCAGACAGGGTTATTTTAGAAGGCTGGATAAGAGACAGCACTTTAAATGATGTGCTTAACTTTACTGGGTTTAACTATGATTCACTAAAGGAAATAGCCCTTGAGAAGACATTTTCTGCTTTTCCATTAAGAGGTTTAACGCTCAGTTCAGAAATTCATAACAAGGTGAGATATCTTCAATCTCATAATATTGCTGCAGTTAAAAAGGGATTAATTCAGCCTGATGAATATATTTTATTTATGGCGCATTGGGATCATTTAGGGATTATGGATGGGGCTCAACTAGTCGAAGACAAAATTGCGAACGGAGCTGTTGATAATGCGACAGGGGTAGCTGCTGTATTAGAGTTTGCCAAAAGATTTTCAGAAATTGAGACTGATAGATCTGTAATGTTTTTAGCCGTTACTTTAGAGGAGTCTGGTTTATTAGGTTCTGAGTATTTTGCAAAATATCCACCTATTGATTTATCTAATATAGTTGCTGGTTTTAATTACGACGCCATTTTACCTACCGGTTTAACAAATGACATGGTTGTTGTTGGTTATGGTGCTTCTGAGCTAGAGGATCTACTAGAAGCAGAGTTAAGTAAATCTGGACGATATATTAATCCTGATCCAAATCCTGATAAGGGGTATTTTTATAGATCGGATCATATAAGTTTTGCAAAAAGGGGGGTTCCTGTTCTTTATGCTGACGGCGGGTTTGATCTTGTTGCGGGCGGAAAGGAAGCTGGCTTTATGATTGAGGAGCAATATCGTCTCGATGCTTATCACGGTGTTGGTGATGAATACGACGCATCATGGAACTTAGATGGCTTAAACCAATCTATAGATGTGATATTTAATATTAGTAATGAACTGGCAAATAGCACACAATGGCCTAATTGGTATGATGGAAATGAATTTAAATCAATTAGAGATATATCTAGATCTGGTAAATGAGAAATATTAATGCATAAAGATATCATTGTAGTTGGAGCTGGTATTTCTGGAATTGCTGCTGGCTACAATCTTCAAAAAAGCTGTCCAAATAAATCTTTTGCAATTCTAGAAGGTAGAGACTCACTTGGCGGAACATGGGATTTATTTAAATACCCTGGCATTCGCTCTGACTCTGACATGCATACGCTTGGCTTTCGTTTTAAACCTTGGATACATAAGAAATCAATTGCTGATGGCCCCTCTATTTTAGATTATCTCAATGAAACAGTTGATGAATATGACTTGAGAAAAAAGATACTTTTTAATCAAAAAGTAATTGCATCTAATTGGGTGTCTGAAAGATCAGTATGGGAATTAAGTATCGATAATAATGGCCAGCAACAGTCAATGACCTGTAACTTCTTATTTCTATGTGGCGGCTACTACAGTTATGACAAGCCTTACATGCCAACATTTCCTCATCAAGATGAATTTAAAGGTAGGCTTATTCATCCTCAGTTTTGGGATGAAAGCATGGACTACACAAATAAAAAAGTTGTAGTTATTGGAAGCGGCGCTACTGCCGTAACATTAGTTCCTGCTATTGCTAAGAAGGCCTTGCATGTCACTATGTTACAAAGATCACCTAGTTATGTGGTTTCTGCTCCTGGTGAGGACTCATGGAGTAATGCATTAAACAAAATTTTTCCTACACGTTTAACCTATTTCTTAATTAGATGGAAAAATGTATTAAGAACCAGTCTTGGTTTCTACTTATCAAGAAAATATCCTGCAAAGGTAAAAGAAAGACTTATCAATTTAGTTCGTGATGAACTTGGAGATGATTTCAATGTTGAAAAACACTTTACGCCAAAATACAACCCATGGGATCAGCGCATGTGCCTTGTTCCAGATAGCGACTTATTCAATGCTATAAAAGTTGGGAGAGCATCTGTAGTTACCGATCACATAGAGCAATTTACAAAAGATGGAATTCAAACAAAGTCTGGAGAAGTTATAGATGCAGATATTATTGTTTCAGCAACAGGAATAGAAATTAATGCTTTAAATGATATAGAGGTATCGGTTGATCAGATAAGAGTTGAACCTCATAACAAACTTTCATACAAAGGAATGATGTTAAGCGGAGTGCCAAATCTTGCTTTTTCTTTTGGTTATGTGAATGCTTCTTGGACTCTTAGAGCAGATCTTACTTGCGAATATGTTTGCAGACTTTTAAATCAAATGGATAAACAGGGAGTAACATCTTGTGTTCCTGAGGAAGATCCAAATGCAATAGTGGATGACGAATATATTGATTTTACTTCTGGATATGTCCAAAGGGCTCTAGATAAATTGCCTAAGCAAGGTAAAAAGTCGCCCTGGCGTCAATATCAAAATTATATAAAAGATATATTTTTAGTTAGATTGTTTTCTATCAAAGACTCAACTCTAAAGTTCTATAACCCTAAATAAAAACTGGCGCACCCGGAGAGATTCGAACTCCCGACCCCTTGGTTCGTAGCCAAGTACTCTATCCAGCTGAGCTACGGGCGCACGTAAGCATTATACGTTAGAAATATTTTTTTATATCCCCCAAGTTTCTTTACCGACCTGTAAAAAAACCTTATATTAAAGTTATAAATAAACACATTTAGCACTCAAGTGAATTTTGAAACAATTATATTAGTTCTTCAAACTGTTGGACCATTTACTGTGCTTGTTACGGTTTATTTTCTGGTCACAGAATTAAGAGAACAAAATAGAGTTGCGCGTGCAAATGCTAGACAAAATATTGCTGATTCACATCAAAAAGTGGCTCTTGCTGGCATGAAGCCTATTCTTGTTGATACAAAAATAAAGCTCAGGAATAACGAAGAACTAACTAAAGAGGAGAATGCTGTATACCTCACTTATTTTAGTGTTATGTTACGAGCAAGAGAAAATCAATTCTATCAATTTAAGATAGGAATGCTTGATGAAGACGAGTGGACAGCAATGTTAATATCTTTTAAAACTCTTTTTAAAGAGCCTAAACACCTTGAGATATGGGAATTCATAAAAATTACATTTGCAGAAGATTTTGTCGAGCTTGTAGATGAGCAAATTAAACAAAGTAAACTATACGGCTAAATAAAGATGCAGACTGATCAAGAGCTAAATTACTTAACAAAATCTCTCCAGCATCATCCAAGTCCATACATTATTTATGAGTTAGATGGCTCTATTGCTTGGGCAAATATTGCTGCTAATTATATTTTTACTTTAGATTCGTTGGAGGAGCTTTCCGTTGTAAGAATTGATGAAAAAATCACCAATAATTTTGGAGATTTAGACTCCATTGCTCTTTATTACGATACACCCATCGAGATCTCTTTAAGAGAAATTAACTTTTTCATGAGAACAAGAGTGCATATGATTCCTGTTGATGTTTCTAATGGAATTATGTTGATTGAGCTATTGTGTTCATCAAGATCTGGTCTTGATGCTCTAAGGCAAACTATTGACTGTATTGAGCATAAGCGAATTGAATTGGCTTATCAAAAGCAAGTAAACCTTGAAACGAATGAAGTGACTGGTATTGAGGCCTTGTTAAGACTTCAAGATGGTAAGGGAGGCTATTTGCCTAATGATCAAATAATTCCTCAAATTGAAGGAGAAAGTTTATTCTCTTTGGTTGTTTTAGAGTCTCTTGTTCAGTTAGAAAAATTTTTTGCTATTAAAGAAGAAATAGGATTAAAAGATGCAACTCTATATTTAAATGTTTCAGCTCATACAATCATGCATCCTGAGTTTTGCTCAATATTCACAGATTTTGTTGAAAAACATAAGCTTGAGCCTGATCAATTTGGTTTAGAAGTTACTGAAACTGCTGAACTTGCAGACATTAATGTTGCTTCTGAGTCTCTACGTATTTTAAAAGGCAAGGGAATTAAGATCGCTCTAGATGATTTTGGTGCTGGTTATGCGTCATTGAAGTATGTAAGGGACTTACCGATTGATGTTGTTAAGTTGGATAAGCATTTTACATTCAATGTAGCTGATCCCTCGACAGCTAGACTTATTAGTTTTGTTTCGGAGGTTTGTGAAGATTTGCAGCTGGAAATGATCGGTGAAGGCATTGAGACTGAAGATGATAAAAAAATGATGTTAGATCTTGGTTGCAAGATCGGTCAAGGTTATTTGATGCATCGACCTAATTTCTTGGATTCATTTAAAGCTAAGGAAATTTAAACTATGGATAAACTAACTCCAAAAGAAACATCTAAAGGTGCTGAAGAAATAGTCCTTACTCAAATTAAACAAAACTTTATTACCCCAGCTAATGCCATATTCGATTATGTTGATATGGTTGAGAAAGTGCTCAATGAAGCTGAGCTTCAATCTGAGGATGAGATTGAGCAAATTAAATCATCTTGCTCTAAGTTAATTGATCAGTATGAAGTTGCTTTTGTGCAAAATACTGGAGCAAATGCTGACTCTTCCAAAAAATCACCAGAAGAATACTCTGAGCTTCGCCACAACCTTAGGACTCCATTGAACGCAATTATTGGATACAGTGAAATTTTAATGGAGGATTATGAAGATGATCTTGAGGAAGGAACATTAGAAGACTTTCAACAGATTATCAATCTTGCTCGTGATACTGAAACAGCAATAGAAAACTTTGTAGACTATATTCGTGGAGAGGCCATAGATCCTAAGAACGATAATTCCTCCAATCAACTTGAATCCGCAGAAGCCTTGTTTAAGTCTTTAGGTGACATAGAGTATTCGATCACTCTTGGCGATGAAATTAAAGAATCAGATATTTTGATTGTCGATGACAATATTACCAACTGCGAGGTACTTCAAAGACGTTTATCTATGCAAGGCCTTTCATGTAGAACTGCATATGACGGTAATACGGCCATCACTGAGGTTTTTAAAAAAACACCTGACCTAATATTGTTAGATGTAATATTGCCAGACATAAATGGATTGGAGTTATTAAAAACTTTTAGAAAAGAGCACAATTCTGAGTCATTGCCCGTGATTATGGTTTCAGCATTTAATGATGTTGACAGTATATCTAAATGCATTCAATTAGGCGCTCAAGATTATCTTCCAAAACCGATCAATGGAACTATTTTGCTTGCTAAGGTTGTAGCAGCTTTGGAGAGAAAGTTTTGGCGTGAACGTGAAAAAGAATTGGTGAATAAATTACACATTCAAGCTACAACAGACCAACTCACAGGAATTTATAATCGTCGTGTGATTTTTGAAGCCTTAGATGAGGCTATGGATAATTCAAAGCAAGCTAACGATCGCGAGTTTACAACCATTATGTTTGATATTGATTTCTTTAAGCAGGTTAATGATAACTATGGTCATGCTGGAGGGGATGCAGTATTGATATCATTTGCACAATTGTTACAAACAGAGATTTCATCACCAAACATTGTTGGTAGAATAGGTGGAGAAGAGTTTTTGGCAATTCTTTACCTTGATCCAGATCAAGCCAAGGAATTTTGTACCAAATTAATTAAAAAAATTAACGATAATGTCGTTAATTTTGAGGGTACAGATATTAAAGTAAGTTCAAGTGGCGGCGTTGCTTTTTCAACAGAGACAGAAACATCTGCTGATTTAACCAATAAAGCTGATGAGAGGCTTTATGAAGCTAAAAAGAACGGAAGGAATAGATTTAAATTAATTGATAGTGAGTTAGTAGGAGACTAATAAAATGGCAAAATTACTATACGTTGAAGATAATGAAATGAACAGGGATATGTTATCCCGAAGATTATCACGAAGAGGTTATGAGATTATTATGGCATTTGATGGCCAAGAAGGACTCGATATGATGAGAAGTGAATCACCTGACCTTGTTTTAATGGATATGGGGTTGCCTGTTTTAGATGGATGGGAAGCCACAATTCAAGCTAAGGCTGATGAATCTATCAGCGCTATTCCAATTATTGCCTTAACTGCACATGCCTTAGAATCTGATAAACAAAAAGCACTAGAGTGTGGAGCTGATGATTTTGATACCAAGCCAGTGGATTTTAAGAGGCTGCTTGGAAAAATTGAGGCTTTTGTAGGATCCTAGCTTTTAATAATACCTTGAATCATTTGAGATAGCTTATCCATAGACACATCATCTTTCTTAACTAGGCCGACAACTCGCTCTTTCAAGAGATCCTCCTGAACATCTGTTAAATCCTTTCCTGAGAATACAAGAACTGGCGCTCTTTTTTCTTCAGGTACATTTTTAATATAATTATCCAAGAATTCAAAACCATCCATTCTAGGCATTTCTAAATCTAAAATTATTAATGCAGGCTCATCCTTTGTTCTTTCCAGACCTTCTTTTCCATCTCTGGCATCTATAGGCCTATATCCAGCGTCTTTTAGTAACCTTGAAAGAAGTTCACGGACATCTTTGTCATCATCAATTACTAAAACCTTTTGATTTTGAGTATCAGTACCCATTATTCTTTTTAAGGTATTAATAAAATGTGATCTATCTATCGGTTTAGTAAGGTAATCATTTGCTCCTAAAGACGAGGCAAGATTTGATTGATTGAGTTGGCTAATCATAATTACCGGGATATCTTTCAGTTCCTGGTCAGTTTTGCACTCTTTGAGTAAAGACCAACCGTCGCGTCCAGGCATTAATACATCGAGCAATATAAGTTTTGGTTTTACTTCCCTGATAAGCTCCATTCCTTTTTCGCTATTAGTAGCTCCAAGTAATGTTAAATTTAATTTAGATATGGTTCTTTTAATCAAATCATGCATTGCAACATCATCATCCACAAGAACAACTAAATTATCTTGATCATCTAGATTGATCACATTGCTATCAACCTCATCTTCATTATATTCAGGACACTCTCTAGGAACAGACATGGTAAATACTGAGCCAACACCTTCCTCACTTGTTACTATCACATCGCCGCCCATCATCTCTGCAAATTTCTTTGAGATTGGGAGACCCAAACCAGTGCCTCCATAATTTGCTGATGTTGAACGTTCTGCTTGAGTATACTCTTCAAAGACTTTAGCAACACCCTCTGGACTCATTCCAGCTCCAGTATCGATGACAGCAAAGTCTACAAACTCTACGTCACCCTCCATTCTTGCTTTAACATCCAATGTAACGGTTCCGTTTTTAGTAAATTTAAAACCATTACTGAGAAAATTAGTAAGACATTGTCTAAGTTTTGTTTCATCTTGAGACATTGAACCCATAGCACCATCTAAATTAATTACAAACCCATTATCATTTTTTGCAGCCAAGGGTTCAGAAACATCTTTAATGGTTTGGACCATATTTTCAATTTCAAAACTTGTCACAAATAATTCCATTTTTCCAGCTTCAATTTTGGAAAGATCCAAAATATTATTAATTAGAGATAATAAGTGAGTGCCTGATGAGGTGATTTTTTTTAGATCCGGTAGCAAATCGTCATACCCTAAATCTTCACAATCTTCGTATAGCATTTCACCATAACCAAGAATTGCATTTAATGGTGTTCTTAACTCATGACTCATGTTTGCAAAGAATTTTGTTTTTTGATCACTGGCATCTCTTGCTTCATCCCTTGCAGTTTCCATTTCACTGGTACGTGCATCAATCAAACCATTCACTTCATCAGACATTCTTGAAAAAGCAACGAGCATTAACTCTACAGAAGCTTCTTCGCTTGAATTTCTATCAGCATTATCAGCAAGCTCATTCATTTTCTTAATATCATTAAGGATAAGTGTTCTTGCGCTACCATCTAGCTGATCTGCAAGCGCAGTCATTTTTTCAATGATCACCTCATCTCTTTCATGTCTTCTTTTGGCTTGCTCTTCCCTGATTGATTCCATCTCAATTAAATGCGATTTGTAGGTTCCAAGCGCTGCTGAAAGCTGACCAACCTCATCAGATTCAGATGCAAGGATACCTTTCCTCACTGGCATTTCTTGAGTGTGATCACCTTTAGTAAGACCTTCAAGAACTTCAATAGCTTTTGTAATACCACCAAAGGTCCTAGTGGTAATAAAGGCTATGAGAGAAATAATAAAAATTACAAATGATATAGCTGCAACATAGGTAAGATTTAAAACATTTGCCGCCCTCAGAATATTTTCCCTTTCATCTTTGAAAATAAATAATTGAGCCTCATCTGCTGATAAAAAAGTACTCAAAGGCAAGAGGGTGACTGATGTTCCAAGCTCAGTATCTTTTTCAGAGTGACGAGAGCCATTGATTACATTTAATGAAGCCGCTTTGTCAGTTAACTTATTAAAGTTTTCAATATCAAAAAGATTGTCCTCAGTATCTCCAAATTGTTGATAGTAGTCATTAAGTGATATTAAGCCAGACTCAGTATTAATTGCAGTCCTGACTTCAAATTCATCCTCAAATACTTCTAACCCTTTTCTTATATCAACACCTAAAGCTATTACAGCCAAAGTTTCGCCTTCAACTTTTACTGGAAAAGTTAATGCCTGATTTAAAGTAGATGCTTGCTCTTCATTTTTATCTTTAATTTTAACAATTGATTGCCTAGGTCTGCTTGAGGCATCTTGAAGAAATGAATCAAGGTAACTAAAGAAATCAGGACGTGCTGCTGGAGAGCATGGATCGACTCCTAATAAGTCTAGAGCACTTCCACAATAAATTCTTTCTCCCGATGGAAAGTAAGCCATGACATAACTAAGGTTTCCATAATCTAGCTCTTCTTCAAAGAATAATTCAATTAAATATTGCGCATCACCAATTCTATCCGCACTAATAGTATCAAGAAGAGGGTTGGTATAGATATTGCTGGAGCTAACCTCATCTAGAAAAATTTCTGAATCCGGATCCCAAAAGGAAGCATTTTCACCTGTAACAGGAAGCCATTTTGACATGACATCAAAGGATTTATTGTAAGTTTGATACCAAGCAGATTCGTAGAGAGTTAATAGAGATTCATTGGACGAATTCTCTTGAATATTTTCTCTATAACCGAAGGAAAATATAAATATAGCTGCAACCAGAACATTTCCAATGACTCCAAATAATAGTAACTGGAGTCTTATAGGCATAATTATCCTTCGGCTATATCTAAATTAAATATTAGTTGGCAAGCTTAAAAGTCAGGTCAATTTGAACGTTATTAACTTTAACTGATGTTCCATTATAGCTAGGAGGCTCATATAAGAATTTTCTAACTGCTTTAATTGCAGCCCTATCAAATACACCAGCTGGACTACTTTCCACTACATATGGATCTAATACTGAACCATCAGTATCGACATCAAATTCCAATCTAACAGATCCTTCAACACCTAATCTTATAGCTCTTCTAGGATATTCAGGCGCGGGACTTGAAACTCGGGTGACTTCAATTTCTGTACCTTCTTCACCAACATAACCCTTATCACCACCAAATGCAGGTATTGATATTAGGAAGGCAAAAATAAAAATTGATAGGGAATTTAAATATTTCATAGTAGTTTTAATTTGTAAATGTTATTAGCAATAAATGTTATTAGTAAATAGTTAATACTAAGTTATTAGCATTATAATACCAAGAAATTAGTAGGGGTGTTAATATCTTTAATATATTTCTGAAAAATCTACTGCAAAAACAATAAAAACATGAAAAAAGTAAAAGATCATTTGAATGAACAAAAGTTTTGGGACATCTTTACGATCTCAGAAGACGCAAGTTTATTTGAAGCCGCTACTTTAATGTATAAAAATAAAATTGGAGCTTTGATGATTAGTGAGGCTGAATCAGAGGAGCACCTCTCTAAATCATCTGTTGTTGGCATTTTAACTGAAAGAGATCTTGTTTATGCGCTCTCAGGGGGCTTGAAAACAATAGAATCAAAAACTGTAAAAGATGTGATGACAAGAAAGTTGATTTTTACTTGTCCTGACACTGACAACTCAGAAGCAAAAAAAATCATGCTCGAAAATCAGATTAGACATTTACCAGTTTTTTCTGGAGAACATCTAGTTGGCATTGTCTCAATGAGAGACGTATTTAAAGCTTAGACCTCTTCTCCATATGAATTTATTTCAGCGGTTTTCATTTACCGCGCTAAATCTTCCAACATCTGCTGCTGGTATGCCGATGTTCATTTTCATTTTACCTTTTTATGCTGATGATCTTGGTTTGGGCTTATCCCTTGTTGGAATTATTTTTTTCTTTGGCAGATTTACAGATATTTTAACTGACCCGGTGATGGGAGTACTAATTGATAAATTTCCGTCAAAATGGGGCAAACACAAACTTTGGGTGTTTCTATCAGCCCCAGTCTTTATGCTTGCCACTTATCTAATTTTTCTACCAACTACAGATCAACCCACTAGCTTGTACTTTTTTGGCGCTCTTTTTCTGCTTTACTCAGCCTTTACTCTAAGCAGCATCACTCAATTATCTTGGTCATCTTTTCTTGCGCCAGATTACGACGATAGAACAAAACTATTAACTCTAAGAGAGCTAATGGCTCTGCTAGGAATGTTTTCTGTAATATTGATACCAGCAATTGTAGAGATCAATGACCCTTCTTTAAAAGCAAAAGTTAATGCAATTGGTTTATTTGTATTATTAATTATTCCTCTTATAACAATCAACGCACTTAGGCATGTTCCTGATTCTACAGAGTCTAGCTCTAGTGAAAAATTAACAAATCCATTTAAAGCATTTAAAAGTTTATTTAGTAATGAGATGCTAAATAAAATTGTTTTCGCAGCCGTCTTGATAGCTTTTTGTATGAGTTTGAATGGAGCACTATATTTAATTTGGATGGAGGTAGTCATTGAATTACCTCAATACTCATCTAGACTGATGCTTGCTTACTATGTTGTAAGTGTTTTGGGTTTATCAATATGGAGATATCTAGGTATTAAGACATCTAAGCATTTTGCTGCAGGAATTTCATGCATCTATGCAATTATCATTTTATCCATGGGTTTTATAGGTTATTGGTTTGTAAAGGATTTTGCAGACTTACCAAAACTTTATGCTGTTGGTTCTTTTATAGTGTTATTTGGCTTTGCATTTTCTGGACCATTACCGTTAATCAATGCAATTGTTGCTGATGTATCAGATAAATTAAATCTTGAAAGGGGTGAAAACATTTCTGGGACTGTTTTCTCATATTTAACAACTTTTACTAAAGTAGGCTTTGCCTTAGCTGCCGTCTTACCTTATTTAGTCCTAGAAATTTTTTGGGGTTTTGATATTAGCATAGGCACAGAGAATAGCTCTTCTTCAAAAATGGCAATTTTTTATATCTATACATTTGTGCCAATTATTAGTTATTCTATTGCAGCATATTTATTATTCTCTCATTCTTTAAGCAGGGAAGAGCATGCAAAAATTAAAGCTGACTTAATAAACTAATTATGAATTACAAAAAGTATGAATGCGTGATATGTGGTTACATTTATGATGAAGAGCTTGGCGATCCTGAGGATGGTATTCCTGCAGGTACAAAATGGGAAGATATTCCAGATGATTGGGTGTGCCCTGAATGTGGAGTGAGTAAATTTGATTTTGAGCTTCTAGAATCTTAAAAAATAAATAAATTTTTATGCTTTTTTAAGCAACTGTTCTAAGGTTGCTTGTCCAATAACAGAACCATCCTGATTTAAAGATTCAGCTAAAACACCTTCCGGTGCATAGAGATTAAATAAGACCAAAGCTCCATTGGGCCCTGCTTTTTCCATGTGAACGTCTCCGGGTTGTTTATGCACATAATCACCAGCTATTCTGATTTTAGTCCCAATCTCTTCTCCCGAGACCAAATCAACATCAATAACATGAAGTTCGCCTTCAAGAACAGTAGATGAAACTTCAGCTGTATGCCTGTGAAAATGACAATAACAATTAGGTTCCCATCTGTAGAGAATATCTACATGACCATCTTCGTTTGCATTTAATAAAGCCGCCGAATAATCTATTGGGTAGTCAAAATCATCGTCTTCTTGAAATCGTTTCCATTTTAGATTTTGGTTTTGGTATAGATTGATCATTTGTTGATATTTAGCGCTTCAATGGCATCCGCTTCATTATAATCAGCATAAAAAGTTGAAAAATGCTTTCTAAATTTTGCAATGGGTCCATCTGAGTCACATAACACAGGTTTAGATGCGTATTTTTTATTTTCCCAAACAGGAATATCCTCTTTAACTTGTTTGTTAATATCAGCAATTATTGCAGCGCCAACACCACCTTTCGGCACTTCTCCATTAATCTTTTTTTGCAGGAATGAAAATCTAGTAATAACCTCTTCATTCTCTGTTGGGGTGGTTGAACCTAAGAGAAGGGTATCGCATATCCCCTCAAACTTCGTAAAATTATCACCCGGACCATTTGAGGCTCCTGAAATCTTTCCTTTAACAACTCCTCGCGGGGTTTCCATATTAGCTTGCTGAGAAAAGAATCTCTTTTGCTTATCGTAACTGACTTCAAACTCTGGATAAGACACAACACCATGAACATACATAAAATGCGCAGCATCAACGGCATTTTCTGCCATGTCTTGAATATGACATTTAATTTCATATTCATATTTTTCAAACTCATCTCCCCATTCTGGATCATTTATCTCTGGATAGATTTCAACATCGTAATGAGGTTGTTCTCCATGGGGATGGTACCAAGCATAAATTAAATTATTTCTTTCCACTGTTGGATATTTAAAGATCTGAGTGTCTTTAGCTTTTTGTGGGATATTTTTTGCATAGGGTATTTCTCCTATCTTGCCATCAGCTTTCCATCTCCATGCATGAAAAGGACATTCAATACATTCTCCATTAACAATACCTCCATGACCAAGATGAGCGCCAAGGTGAGGGCAATAGGCATCAAGCATGCTAACTTCACCATTAGTTGTTCTAAATAAAACTTGATCTTGACCAAAATAGCGAACTGATTTTACTTCACCAGGCTTGAGGTCAGCAGCATAATCAACCACATACCAGCCAAATGGTATTGGCATCGGGTATCTTTTTTTATCATTCATTCATTCACCATTTATAATTTAAGAAGTTTACGCGCATTTTCACCTAAAAATTTTGGCCAAACCTCATCTTTGAATGGCACGCTATCCATTTCCGAGAATATTTTATCCAATGATAATCCCATAGGAAAATAACCAGCATACATAATTTTATTGATCCCACGAGTATTAGCAAAATTAATTATATCTTTAGGGTAATGTTTAGGAGAAAATGCGCTAGTTGAGTAATATAGGTTGGGGTATTTAAGCATTAATTTGCATGCTAATGCTGTCCAAGGCTCTGCTCCATGCCGCATTACAAACTTTAATTCTGGGAAGTACCAACAAACCTCATCAATCAGCTCAACTTTTTGAGGGGCCATTGGTATTCTAGGGCCTGGCACTCCCACACAACAAAAAAAAGGTAGATCGAGCTTTACACACATTTCATAAATTGGGTGCCACTTTGGATCATTAATAGCAATTTGAGGATACATACCAGATGGAAAAGCACTTACTGCTTTGATCCCAAAAGTTTCATAATGTCTTTTTATATTCTCAGCTTCATTTTCAATATTTGGATTTACAGGAAGATCAAAAAAGAATCTATCTGAGTGATTTTTTGCAGCTTCAATTTTAACCTCTGATTTCTCATGAAATCCTATCATGGCTTGATTGATATGAAATTTATCCATTTGATCAATGGTGTATTGAATAAAATCATCATGTGAACCAGTTTCAGGAATATCTTTGAACATATATTGAGCAGGCATCTTAAACATAGACTTAGATTCTTCATCACGCAGAAGAGGCTCCATGAATTTATACCATTCAGATCTATCTTCTTGCTCAGGAATTCCTAGCATTAGATCAATGGTATGGATGTCTTGGTTAATTGCCATGATTAGATTTTAAACAATATTTATGTAGAAATTCTTAATTTTTAAAAAAACGATGAATACTTTTATTTAACTTGACGAATAAATATCATTCGATACACCTCTATGACATAAACTCTCCACCATTTACATCTAAATTTGCACCAGTGATAACTTTTGCAAGATCTGAGATTAGAAATAATGCAGCATTGGCGCAGTCACTATCATCTGGAATGATTCCCAATGGAATATCCTTAGTAACACCATCAATTACATCTTTTGGCTCAACACCCATAGATTCAGCAGTAAAATTTACATACATTTCAACAGGCGGGCCCCACATCCACCCCATATAGACAGAATTAACTCTTATTCCTTTTGGACCGAGCTCTTTTGCAAGAATTTTAGTAGCTGTCGAAAGGGCGCCTTTTGATGCAGCATAACCTCCCTGAGTTGGTAAGGGTTTTTTAGTTATTAGGCTATTGATCATCACGATTGCACCTTGTTGATTGGGTGTCATCTCCTTAACAGCTGCCATAGTTAAATTCATGGTGCCAAAAAAATTTGTGTTCATAGTTTCTTGCCAATCAGAAAAATCAGAATCTTCAATCTCTTTAAAGTCACCAGCTCGATAGGCGCTATTAATTAGTCCATCTAGCTTTCCATATGTTTTGACTGTTTCATCAACTAAATTTTTGCAGTCTTCGGGTTTGGTAATATCACAAGGGATTGCTATTACATCTGAATGTTTGCCAATCTCATTTTTAAGTTTGTTTAATAGATCAGAAGATCTTGCAGCTATAGCAATTTTTGCACCTTCTCTGGCGGCACCATAAGCTAGCTCTTGACCTAATCCAGGCCCAATTCCTGAAACAATTACTACTTTATCTTTTAACAACATCTTGATTCCTACTTTATATATTGATTAATGTATTCACTGAAATAACTATCAATGAATGAGCTCTCCAAGCCAAATTCCTCGAGCGAATATTGATGAGCGCCCATTTCGTGTTGGTTTTCTTCTTTCCACGCATTCATTGCATTTTCTGCCTGGTCAGTAAAATCTTCATCAATAAAGTTGTAAACCTCTTCCATTTCAAGAATCGGATCTTTGATCATTTTTTTAAATTCAAGATTAAGAAAATTTTCTTTATTTAAATTGCTAACATGCATGCAGTGGTTTAAAACTCTTGCTAATTTATGAGCCCAATGATTACCAATTTCATTTTTATCATATGAATTTGTCAGAGGTTCAAATAAATTTGCGCACATTGAGCAGAATGAAGGAACCGTTTTTATTGGATCTCTATGAGTTTGTATCACTTTAGAATCAGGAAAGACTTCTAGAAGCTTATCAATAAAGCCCAAATGGTGAGGAGATTTTAAAACCCATCTTTTCTTTTCCCTGCCAGGATTTTGCCATTGCAGGTATTGAAGCATTTTTTTAAGCTGTGAATAGGCATGTATATGATCTTGTGATTCAACCCATTTTGAATAAGTAGGCAACCTCATGAATGATTCTGGAACCGTGCTAAAAAATGTATGCTCTAACAGGAGGATTTCTTCATCTGCGCCCTTATAGTCCCAAGGATGAATTGTTAGAGCTTCGGGCGAGGCTTGCATGACAGCCTCAACCTCAGCTTTTCCCATTTTCATTCTTTCATCTGGATGACCGCGAATTTCATTTGCAAGCATTGCTGGATATCTTCCTTCCCACCAAAGCATGGCAGTGTGCCTTGGATCAGATGCAAGCAACCTGTGAGTCATGGTGCTACCTGTTCTTGGAAGACCAACAATTACAACAGGAGATTTAATTTCTTCGTTGAGTATTTCAGGGTGTTGCATGCAAGCATCTTCAATCCTTAACAAGTTAGCTAATATACCAATCAATCTATGTTGTTGTGCCTCCATTCCAATATCATTTAAATCTGCTTCTTCGTTGATTGATTGAACAAGGCATTTAAAGCCCTCTAAAAATAGTGAGTTACCAAAATACTCTAAATTCGTTTGATTTTTTGCTGCATTAATTATTTGTTTTGAATCAATCATTAATTCATCTCCATTGAATCAAGTTTTTTTATTAACACTTTGGGTATTGGATAGTCGGTTGCCCCAATCCATCGCAAGAGCATAGCCCCATTATTACGACCCTCTGTTATAAGATTATTTTTTAAATTTACAGGGAAGTGACTAATATTTATGGTGATAGATTTATCCTGATTGAGAGTAGCCGAGGATTCATTAATATGAATAGGGTAATGCCGATAGTCAAGAGATTCCATCCAATAATTTTCTAATTGAAAGTTCCAATATTCACAATCAGGTATATCAGTTGTAATTTCTAAAAATTCATTTTCATCGAATTCATAATACCCATGAAGATAACAGATTTTTGGATCTCCACCCGCAGCCTGAAAAAATGATTGATCACCTAATGGCAATTTATTTCTATGATTTTCTTTAAATTCATGAACCCATTTCAAGAATGTTGATGCAGTTCCTCTTACAAAAGCTAAAGATTGATTGAGTTGAGCTTCTAGTTTTTCAGCTGTTAAAAGTTCTGGTGTTGCGAGCGAGCTTGTAGTTTTTATATTAACTTTCGCATGAGTTTGAGAAACTCTATTTGTATAAGTTTGTCGAACAATTAACATGTTTGCATGTTTGGGAAGTGGCAAGAAATTTTTGGAATTACTTTCACCTCCTATATGCAAAATAAAATCCCCCGAATTATCCACAATCATATCTTTGATATCAATTTCCCCAAGAGAGATCATGGTTCCATCTTTGCTATACCTATTTTCTTTTATTCCAAAACTTAAATACTCAACTTCACCAATGTTGCCATAAACTTCATAGGTTTGATTTCCATCTATGTTTGCATTTAAGTAAATATTATCTGGGTTGTCCGCACCTATTTTTGCAGTTTCATGAGATAGATTGTAAAAAGAGGGTGTTGAGGGATTAGAATGCTCCATATTCATCTCTAATGACAAGCGCATCAGCCTCAGTAAATACCTGTATCCCTCTGCTTGATCTGTTTCGCTAAGCGAAGATTCTGATTCAATAATTGACCCAACTTCTTTAAGGTTTTCGCAAAATGCATCCCATTTTTCTTTAAACAAATCAGCCATAGTTTTTCTTTTTAATTTATTAAATTTATATTAAGGTTGATGTTTAATCAATGAATAGAACACCACCATGCCAAAGCCACAAGAAAGAGACTTAGATGCAACCAAAGTAATTTTTAGTAACTGGATTGAGACAAAACTAGATGGAGCCACTGATCTAGATGTGGAGTTACTAGGAGGCCCTGAAAACACAGGCTTTTCAAATGAAACATTAAGTTTCAATGTTTCATATAAATTAGATGAAACAAAGATTAAGACCGGCATGGTACTGCGATTCTATCCCGAAGGTTTTTTTGTATTTCCTGACTATGATATCCATAAGCAATTTTTGATCATGCAAAAACTAGCTGATCATGACATCAAAGTTCCAAAAGTTCTTTGGTATGAACCTAGTGACGAAGTTTTTGGAACGTCGTTTTATGTTATGGAAATGGCAAGTGGCGATGCTCCATCTGATAATCCTCCATTTCATCAAGAGGGGTGGGTTGCTGATTCCTCAGAAGAGGTTAGGGAAAGGATTTGGTGGGGTTGGGTTGAGCAAATGGCTAAAATACACCAAGTTGATATTACCAATAAAGATTTTGAATTTCTGAATAGACCAAAACTTGCAGAGAATTATCTTGATCAAGAGTTAAATTATTACTTTAATTTTCATGATTGGGCTATGGACGGTGAAGCTCATCCTGTTGCAGATCGAGCGCGTGAATGGTTAAAGGCCAATAAACCAAAACCAACTCAAGCCTCTATTCTTTGGGGTGATTGTAGGTGTGCAAACATTATGTATGATCCCGATGGACAAGTTTCAGCTGTTTTAGATTGGGAAATGGCAGCTCTCGGTGATCCTTGTATGGATCTTGCATGGGGAATCGCTATTGATGATTGCAACTCAAAAGGCGTTCATGTAGAAAGGTTGAGTGGTTTTCCTGGACCCGTTGCAACCATAGCTAAATGGGAAGCCCTCACAGGTTTTAGTGCAGATGATTTTGATTACTATTACATTTTAGCGTTATACAAATTCACTGTAATTATGGTAAAAGTTGTTCGCAAACTAGAGCATTATGAGATTATGCCCATGGGCATGAATGCGCATATTAACAATCACGTAACGCCCATGCTTGAAGCTAAACTTAAGGAGTTATAACAATGGCTATTTTTTCTATCTCTCATTCAGAGAGCGGCAAAAAACTATTAACTTTAAAAAGCCCGGTCGATCTCTCTCACATCGATACCTATGAGTGCACTTCATCCGAAGAGATTTCATTGATAATGACCCAAGCTAAAGTTGCGCAAAGTGAGTGGAAGAAAACCACTCTGAAAGAAAGAGTTGAATTAATGCATAGGGTTGCTGATGTAGTGATACAGCAGCAAGATAGAATCATGGATGTTGTCATGAGAGAGACTGGCAAACCTGAACAAGAAGCTATGTCTATGGAAGTATTTTCAGCTGTAGATTCTTTGGTGTTTTATGCAAAAAGAGCTCAAAAATGGCTAGCAGACAAAAAAATTAAGATGCATGGTCCTATGCAGTTTCTTAAGAAAACGATAATTACTTACAAGCCAAGAGGCGTGGTAGCTGTAATTACTCCATGGAATGGCCCATTCATATTATCCATTAACCCAGTCATTCAAGCTGTTCTTTGTGGGAATAGTGTGGTGGTAAAACCATCCGAAGTTACACCTATGTCTGGAGCATTGGTGCAGGAAATTTTTGCGTTAGCGGAAGCTCCAGAGCATCTTGTTCAAACTGTGATTGGAGATGGGGAGACGGGCGCTGAGTTAATCGATCAGGGTCCAGACAAAGTTTCTTTCACAGGCAGCGTAGCGACTGGCAAGAAGATTGCAGCAAAATGTGGAGAAATGCTTATCCCCTATAGTCTCGAATTAGGCGGTAAAGATGCCATGATTGTTTGTTCTGATGCAGATATTAAAGATGCTGCTAGTGGTGCTGTTGTGGGCTCATGTATGAATGCAGGCCAGTATTGCTGTGGCACTGAGAGAATTTATGTCATGGAGGATGTCTATGATGAATTTGTTGAAGAGGCGGTTTCTATAACCCAATCGCTCATTCAATCAAATGATTGCAAGGGTGATGTTGGTCCTACCTTTTGGGATAAGCAAGTCGATATCATTGAAGATCATGTTAATGATGCAGTAGCTAAAGGAGCAAAGGTATTGGTTGGAGGGAAAAGAAATCCAAATTTTGAAGGTTTATATTTTGAACCAACCGTTCTTGTGGAAGTTACTCACGAGATGAAGATCATGAAAGATGAAACCTTTGGGCCAATTATCTCAATTATGAAAGTGCAATCAGAAGAAGAAGCATTAATGCTAGCTAACCAATCCCATTATGGATTGAATGGAAATGTTTGGACCAAGGATTTAAAAAAGGGTCAAAGACTTGCTAAATCAATTGAAACAGGAGCCTGTTCTGTTAATGATATGGCAATGAGCTATGGAGTTAATGAAGTTCCATTCGGTGGAGTTAAAGAAAGTGGACTGGGTGTAGTAAATGGAAAAGAGGGCTTGTTAGCATATGCCCATCCAATGCCAATTATCATAGGTAAAAAGTCTGCATCTGCCTACCCATATACAGATAAATCATTTGAACAGCTTAAGGGTGCTTTAAAATTATTTTGGGGGAATAAGCTGGTAAGGAAGCTTTTTGGTTAAATTAATTTCAAAGCTCCAGATTCTCAATCTCAACCTCTATATTAATATCAACATTTTCTAATAATTCAGAAACTTCAGCTTTTGCATTTTGAAGAGCAATTTCTATTTCATTAATCTCTTCATCAGTGAGCTTTTCTTCTGCCTTAACATTCATTGCATCTTTTACTTCGTCAACAATCGATTTAATATCAAGTTCAGAGTCGTTTGAATTTATTTTGATTTGAATTTTCTTTTTCCCATCGTCGGGTTTAAAAATCATAACTTCATGATCTTTAATCTCAAGAAGATCCATTTGTTTACCAGAATTTTCTTTCCATTTAGGTTGTTTAATATCTTTAATCATCACGTGTTTTTGCATCATTTTATGATTTTGTTTTGGTCCAAAATAGTCATCTACTACAATAGCAAATCCAATAATGCTTCCTAATATTAAAGCTTGTATATATCTTTCATTCATAACGCCTCCCTATAATGATTGTGTACTTAGACTATAGCAGATAAGGAAAGTTCATTGCTTTGGTTTAGCAGCGTCTAAATAAGCTGGGTTCTCTCCACCACCATGAACCTCAAGAGCAGCCCCTGTAATCCAATCAGCTAAATTAGATGAAAAGAAGATACAAGCATTAGCTATATCCTCTGGTTTACCCATTCTTTTCATTGGAATTGTTTTAGCTACTTTATTGATTTCTTTTTTGCTTCCGTAATGAAGTATCGAATTTTCTGTTTCTATATAACCTACAATTATAGAGTTAACTTTAATTTTAGGAGCCCATTCTACTGCTAAGGTTTTGGTTAGATTTACGAGACCTCCTTTAGCAGCTCCATAGGCTGCACTTCCTGGTGTAGGTCTAGTAGCAGTAACGCTAGATATATTAATAATGTTCGAAACCGTCTTTTGTTTCATCATAATTTTGGCAAATCTTTGGCTTACATTAAGTGGGGCAGATAGATTTAGATCAATGATTGCTTCATGAAATTTGTTTGAAGCGTTTAAAGCATTAGCCATGGGAGCTCCACCAGCATTATTTATCAAAACGTCTATTGATTTTGACAAACCTTTAATTTGTTTTACTGCATCGTCTAAAGAATCAATATTTCTAATATCACATTCTACAAATACCGCTTTATTACCTTTGGCTTGAATAATTCTTTTTGGTTTCTGTCTTGCTAGGACGAAGACTTTAGCATTTTGTTTTAAAAAGGATTTAGTAATCTCAATACCTATCCCTTTTGTGCCTCCTGTTACAACTACAGATTTATTTTTTAAATTTATCATTCTTAATATTTTTTACTGATCTGATCTTATCGATTATAGAACATGTAAGCTAAATTTATATTGACAAATTTATTCTTAAAGATACCCATTGATTGGCTGATGAATTTGTATAATATTTATTAAATATTAATTAGGAGATATTGAATGAAAATAGCTATTCTAGGCGGGACAGGATCCTTGGGCAAAGGTTTGGCTTCAAGATGGATTAAGGCTGGACATGACGTGCTTATTGGTAGCCGTGATTTACTTAAGGCTCAAGAAATTGCTGAGCAATTAGGCTTAGATAGTTCGTCTGGAATGCTGAACATTGATGCTGCTAAAACCTGTGAATTGGCATGTTTAACTGTGCCATTTGCCCATCAAGAATCAACTTTAATAAGTATAGATGACGGTCTTCAAAATAAGATAATGATTGATGCAACTGTGCCGCTCATGCCTCCAAAGGTTATGAGGGTTCAATTGCCTGAAATAGGTTCTGCGGCATTAAATGCTCAATCAATTTTGGGTGACAAAACTACTGTGGTGTCTGCTTTTCAAAATATTTCAGCTGAATTATTACAGACAGATGCTGAAATTGATTGTGATGTTTTGGTTGCTGGAGATTTTCTTGATGCTAGAAATACTGTAATTGAATTAGCAGCTGATGCTGGTTTGACTGGCTGGCATGCAGGGCCATTATGTAATTCTGTTGCAGCTGAAGCTCTCACTTCAATACTTATTGCAATTAATAAAAAACACTCACTCGCGCATTCGGGTATCAAGATCACAGGTCATTAACAAGAGAAGTATTATCAGCTCCATTAACCTCATTGCTTTAGAGTCACTTCCGCTTATTCAGCCGGGACAGAATGTATCCAAAGAAATTATCAATGCCATAACTTCCGAATCAATATCAGTTGACGATGGAGATGTCATTGCAATAGCTCAAAAAATTATTTCTAAATCAGAAAATAGATACTTAGATATCTCTGAATTAGAACCCTCAGAAGATGCAATAAACCTAGCTACAAAAATTGATAAAGATCCAAAGTTTATCCAAGCAATTTTAAATGAATCTCAAAAAGTAGTTCGCTATAGAATGGGGGTGTTAATTGTTGAACATAAGTTAGGATTTATTCATGCAAATGCAGGAATTGATAGATCCAACATCGATCAACGCAAAGACATTGTATTGTTGCTTCCAGAAAATCCTGATGAATCTGCAAAAATGATTTCAGAATCTATATCTCTACATTTTCAAAAAAATATATCTGTAATTATCACCGATACCATGGGCAGACCTTTTAGAAATGGGATAGTAGGTTTTACGATAGGGAGTCATAACATTGAATGCCTTTTAGATGAACGTGGAAAAAAAGACCTTTACGATAATGAGTTAAAAGTAACTCAAATAGCTATTGCTGATGAACTTGCAGCAGCTTCATCATTATTGATGGGTCAGGCTGCACAAAAAAAACCTGTTGTGCTAATCAAAGGCTATAAATTTAAACAAAATAATCTTAGTGACTCTCAATCTTTAATTAGAAGTGAGGAAGAGGATTTGTTTAGATGAAAAATTACTTATTGTTGTGCGGAGGTGTGGGTGGAGCCAAGCTTGCCTTGGGATTTAAAAATTCAATCGATCCAAACAATTTAACCATTGCTGTTAACACTGGAGATGATTTCACTCATCTAGGTCTTAGAATCTGTCCAGATCTTGATACTGTGATGTATACACTTGCTGGTGAATCTGATAAATCAAAGGGCTGGGGAAGAAAAGATGAGTCATGGAATATGCTTTCAGCTTTGTCTGATATGAAAGGAGAAACATGGTTTCAACTTGGAGATAAAGATTTAGCCACCCATATTCAAAGAACATATTTAATTAATTCTGGACTATCGCTTACAGCAGCAACTCATGATTTGTGTGAGTCATTCAATCTGCCACATCATATTTTTCCAATGAGCAATCAATCTGTTGAAACTTATATACAAACAAAAAATAGGTTGCTTTCATTTCAAGAATATTTTGTTAAATTGAAATGCGAACCACCTGTAACTGATTTTGTTTTCAAGGGGCTTGATAAGGCAGATTTTAACGAAGACCTTGATTTATCAATTTATGATGAAATTATCATATGCCCATCAAATCCTTACGTAAGTATCAATCCAATGCTTCAGTTACCCAAACTAAAAAACTATTTACATGATTATTCACATAAAGTCACAACCATAAGTCCAATTGTTAATGCTCAGTCATTAAAAGGACCAACAGCAAAAATGATGCAAGAACTAGGCCAAGAAGTAAGCGTGAAAACCATTGCTAAATTTTATAAAAATTATTCACAAAGGATTTTTATAGACTCATCTGATGTAAGTGAGTCTGATGCATTAAATGATCTAGGTTATGAGGTGCATATTACCGATTTAATTATGAATAGTCTTGATAAAAAAAATGCACTTGCTAAGACTATCATTGATGAGCTTGAATCAAAATAAATGAATGTCTCTGCATTTATACCCGTTAAAAAGTTTTCGTCTTCAAAGAATAGACTGGCAAATATTATTAGCTCATCTGAACGAGAAATTTTAGCTGCCTCAATGGCAAAAAAAACTATTGATACTTTAAACAATTCTAAAATCTGTAATTCAATAACAGTTGTTACAAATGACAGTAACTTACACTTGGACCATTCAACTTCATATTTCACAAACTCCTCATTAAACGATGGTTTAAATGAAGCCATTAATGAACAAACAACCAATGATGTTATTTTAATCATGCATGCGGATCTTCCTAAAATAAATGAACGAGATCTTTATGAGTTAGCTTATTCCTTTGACATGAAAAAAGTCAGTATTATTTCTGATCTTTCGAGGCAGGGTACAAATTGTTTGATGTTTAATTCAGCAATTTCCTTTGATCTAAAATTTGGACTCAATAGTTACAATCTTTTTATGCATGAATTTAAAAATAATAGATTAAATTATCAGGATATTTCAATTGAAAGCCTTCAAGATGACCTTGACTCCGAGGAGGATTACTTCAAACTAATTAAATACATTAATACTTAGATCGTTGAAAATTCTAGAACAGTCAAACCAAACCTTAAAGCAATTAATTGCTTCGGGATCAATTGAATTTTCTAAATTAAGTTCCTTAGCTAATATTTGTTTATCAGATTCTTTGATAAAAGCTTCCTACAATAAGAAAACAACACATTATAAAAAATTATTAACCTATTCTCCAAAGGTTTTTATCCCCTTAACATTTTTATGTCGAGATGTTTGTCATTACTGTACCTTTGCTCAAACTCCTAAAAAAGTTGAATCACCATATTTATCAATTGACCAAGTCATCTCAATTGCTAAAGAGGGCGAGGCTAATGGTTGTTATGAAGCTTTATTTACTCTGGGTGATAAACCAGAATTGAGATATAGAGCAGCAAGAGAGTGGTTGTTAGACAACGGTTATGAGTCAACAAATGATTATTTGGCTGCATGTGCTGAAGCTGTATTGTATGAGACATCTCTTATACCACATTTAAATCCTGGTTGTTTGACTGTTGATGAAATTACCAAACTTAAACCCCTGAGTGGTTCTATGGGTTTAATGGTTGAGTCTTTATCATCTCGACTTACTGAAAAAGGTAACCCACACTATGGATCTCCTGACAAAGATCCTATTTTTAGAATCAAAACATTGGAGGAAGCTGGAAGACAGAAGGTTCCTTTTACCACTGGAATATTAATAGGAATAGGTGAAACAAGGTTGGAGCGCTTAGAGTCATTGCACAAAATAGCTGAATTGCATGTCACATACAATCATATACAAGAGGTAATAGTGCAGAATTTTAAAGCAAAGCCTAACACTTTGATGGCAAATGCTAGCGAACCATCCTTTGATGAGCTTATGTGGACAATTGCAATGGCCAGATTGATCTTGCCTGGTGATATTAGCCTGCAGGTCCCGCCCAACCTAAATTCAGATTATATTAAACAACTATCTCAGTCTGGAATAAATGATTTTGGAGGAATATCACCAGTTACTAAGGATTATGTAAACCCAGAGGCACCCTGGCCTGAAATAGAAAAGCTAAATCAAATAGCCTCAATTTCAAATCAATCTCTAGAACCAAGAGCAACTTTGTATCCAAAGTATTTTACTGATCTTGATACCTTTTCAACACCCAGAATATCTTCCAAGCTACTTCAAATAACTGATTCTCAGTCTCTTATTCGCTCTGATTTCTGGAGGTCGGGAATTAGCAATAAAATACCTTCATATCCCGATGCTGTATTTAATTCTAGTATTCGTCAAACGATTAAAAAAGTTGAAAAAAATCCATCTATTGAAAATATACAGCAGCTCCTTGAGATATCAGATAATGATTTTAAATATGTGACCGATTATGCAAATGATGTTAAATCACAAATACATGGATCAGATATAACTTTTGTTATTAATAGGAATATTAACTATACAAACATCTGCTCTTTCAAATGTAATTTTTGTGCTTTTTCCAAAGGCAGGGGGCATGATGACCTAAGAGGCAAACCATATAATATTTCACACGAAGAGATTATTCGCAGAACAAACGAAGCAGTTGATAGAGGTGCTACGGAAGTCTGTTTACAAGGTGGAATACATCCCAGATATTCTGGTGAAACCTATCTTGAAATTGTGAAGGCTATTAGATCAGCTTCACCATCAATTCATATTCATGCCTTTTCTCCTTTAGAAATTGATCATGGTAGAAAAACTTTAAATATTTCTACTAAGGAGTTTCTTCAAGACTTACGTAAAGCAGGCTTGAACTCACTACCAGGAACGGCTGCAGAAATTTTGCATGATGATATAAGAGAAATTATTTGCCCCGATAAACTTACTAGTAACCAATGGATCGAAATTATCGAAACTGCTCACTCTGTTGGATTGCCTACAACATCAACAATGATGTTTGGTCATATAGAGAGAACAGCCCATGTTGCTCATCACTTGTTAGAGCTTTTAAACCTTCAAAAGAGAACTAATGGTATAACAGAATTTGTTCCTTTGCCCTTTGTTGCAGATGAGGCACCAATATTTAGGCGCGGCAAAGCTAGACCTGGACCCACATTTAAAGAAACAATTTTGGTTCATTCCGTTGCAAGAATTTTATTTCAAGGTCAAATTAATAATATTCAAGGTTCTTGGGTCAAAATGGGTCTTCCAGGACTAAAATTTTTATTATCTTCAGGAATAAATGACATCGGAGGGGTATTGATGAATGAATCAATTACAAGATCTGCAGGTGCTACTTTCGGTCAGGAACTCCGATTGGAGGAGGTTGTGGGAATTGCAAATGAATTAAACTTAAAATTACACCAAAGAAATACATTGTATGATTCTTTAAATAACAATCTTCAAGACTTAATTAGCTTGCAGTCGATCCCTCTCATCTCAATAAATAATGATTATCATCAACCTAAACAATTAATTAATATCACATGAAAACTAAACTTTTACATTTATCAGTTATTTTAGTTGGTTACATAGCATGTATTTATTCTATGCTATTTACTTGGAACCTTTTTCCTGAATCATCGTTAATATTTAAAGTATTTGTTTGTCATATTGAAGCCACAATTTTTATATATTTTTTAAGTGTGATTTTTAAAAACTCTAGTTGGTATGATGCATTTTGGTCAGTCATCCCCGTCGTTTTAACCATCATGTGTTGGGCAGATATTTCTTCTGCAGGAAACGTTCAAAGATCATTTTTAATGCATGCATGTTTATTGTTTTGGGCCATCCGATTAACCTATAACTGGATGAGATCGTGGGAAGGCTTTTCACATGAAGATTGGCGCTACATCATGATGAAGGAGAAAACAAATAATAAATTTCAATACTTCATAGTAGATTTTGGTTCCATACATCTCATTCCAACACTTTGTGTTTATATGGCATTACTGCCAATGATTTATGCTCTTGCTTATTCGGGTAACGAATTAAATAATCTAGATATGTTGGCGGCTTTTTTGGCTATATCAGCAGTCATCATCCAAATTGTCTCTGATCAGCAAATGTATAGTTTTAGAAAAAACCTTTCTGAACCTAAAACTATGAAATCAGGCCTATGGTATTACTCACGTCATCCTAATTATTTTGGTGAAATCTTATTCTGGTTTAGTTTGTATGTTTTCGCTCTTGCATCTAACCTTTCTTTTGCATGGCTACTGATTGGATCAATTATTATGTATGCTTTAATAGCAATCGCATCCGTTTCGATGATGGATAAACGCTCATTAGAAAGAAGACCTGATTTTCAAGAGTATATGGATTCAACCCCATCAATTTTTATAAATATTTTAAAAAAAGGATAATTAGTGAAAAATTTTTATACATTTATTGTTTTAACTTTTATAACTTTCTCAATTTCTGCTGATGAGCTAAAAAATCAGCTAGAGCAAGATCTTCAGGGCGTTATGACTAAGGTTGTTGATTGGAGACATTATTTTCACCAAAATCCAGAACTCTCAAATAGAGAATTTAAAACACAAGAATCTATAGTAGAAGCTTTAACAGAAATGGGTCTTCAACCAAATACTTCCTTTGGTATTACAGGTGTTACAGCTTTTATTAGAGGTCAAAATCCAGGCCCCTTGATTGCTCTAAGAGCTGATATTGATGCCTTACCGGTTACCGAAAAACTTAATCTACCTTTTTCTTCAAAAGTTAAGACCACTTATCAAGGCAATGAAGTTGGTGTTATGCATGCATGCGGTCACGATGCACACATCGCAGTATTGCTTGGTGTTGCAAGTTTTCTTTCTAGGAATACTGACAAGCTAAATGGAGATATTTTATTAATCTTTCAACCAGCTGAGGAGGGTGCTCCTGAGGGAGAAGAAGGTGGCGCTGAGCTCATGCTCAAAGAAGGAATTTTTGATGCTGAAACACCGGATGCTATATTTGGAATGCATGTTTCAAATGCAAATCATGGCCAGATTTGGACAAAGCCTGGACCTTTTATGGCATCAGCAGAGGCCTACAGGATTATTATTGAGGGAAAGCAGACTCACGGATCTCGACCATGGAATGGTGTTGACCCTATTGTTGTTGCCTCAGATATCGTTTCCTCTCTTCAGACGATTGTTAGTAGAAGATTAAATCTTCTTAATAGTCAGGCCGTAGTTACGGTGGGAATTATGAAAGCGGGAACGCGTAATAATATTATTCCAGCATCTGCTTTTTTAGAGGGCACAATACGAACGTTTGAAGATTCTTATGCAGATCAAATCCGTGATGAAATTAAGTTAATAGCAGAAAACATTGCTGAAGCTCATCATGCCAAAGCAAATGTACAGTTTAAAGTTTATGGAGGTTATCCCGTGACCGTTAACGATGATGATTTGGTGAAAATGCTCTCATCATCATTATCAGCTGCTGCAAATGGGAATTATTATGAAGCAAAAGTTCCAAGAACTGGAGCGGAAGATTTCTCGTTTTTTGCACAACAAGTTCCAGGATTGTTTTTCTATCTTGGTGTAAATCCCGCTGATTTAGAAGAAAGTCCAACTAATCATTCGCCATATTTTTATGTTGATGATGCTGCTTTAGATAATGGTGTTAAAGCGTTTGTACATCTTGTTGAAGATTTCTCATATAATTTCAATAATCAATAATTAAGGAGTAATTTATGAGTTCAATTGAAGTAAAAACTTTTGCAGATGCGGAGGAAATTAATACTTCATTCGACAATGCAAAAATTGAAGCTGTAAATGTTGGTGGTCAAAGAGTGGTAAGATTAACTTTAAAGCCTGGCTGGAAATGGTCTGTAGATGTAAAACCATCAGTTGGAACTAATACTTGCCAAGCTTCTCATTTAGGCGTGATTATCAGTGGCTCGATTTGTTGCAGACACGATGATGGAACCGAAGCAACTTATACTGCTGGAGATGCCTATTCTATTAAACCGGGTCATGATGCTTGGGTTGTTGGGGATGAGGTCGCCGAAGCTTTTGAGTTTGCAGGAATGTGGGGTGAGTAAATATTAATTAAATATTCTTATTACTGCTAGCATAATCCCGCTAAATATTAGCAATAAAATTATTGGATGTTCTCCAAGTTTGTAGGATATTTTTTTTGGTAATATTAATAAGCTCACTATCGCAACTGAAATAATTCCTATGCCCCAAAGAAGATTTTTGAGTTCACCAAATAATTCTTCAAGCATTATCTAATTTATTCTTTTGGCAATAATTCGTTTAATCTCTCAACTGAGTCTAAATACTCATTAATCATTCTAAAAATTACATCTTTCACAGATTCAACTTGTTTCACTTGCCCAATGACTTGACCAGCAGCATTAAAAGAAACTTCTTGCGTATTTCCTGAGCTGGCATACATTGATGTTCGTCTCATTGCGTCAAATGTAATCATTCCTTGAAGCGGCATTGGGAGTGGGTCTGGATTTTCTGGATTTTCCCATGCTTCAGTCCATTTATTTTTTAACATCCTTGCAGGTTTGCCCGTCCAAGCTTTACTTCTAATAGTGTCCTCACTGGTAGCATTGAGATAAGAATCTTTTTCGGCTGGTTGAGCTGCAGCTTCCTCTACAGCGAGCCATAATGATCCACACCAAACACCTTGAACACCAGTTGACATAGCAGCAGCCATTTGTCTTCCATTGCCTATTCCTCCAGCAGCCAAAACTGGTAAGCCATCAACAGCATCAACAATCTGAGGCCATAATACAATGCTGCCAATTTCACCAGTGTGACCTCCGCCTTCACCACCTTGAGCAATAATAAAATCTAAGCCAGCTTCTTTATGAGCTACTGCTTGTTTAATTTTTCCACACAAGGCACCAATTAACACACCCTTATCTTGAATTTTTTTAATCATGTCTGCTGGAGGTGTTCCCAAAGCATTTGCAATTAATTTTACATTTTGATGTTTTAAAGCTTCTTCAATTTGAGGTTCAGCGGTAGCTTCTGTCCATCCAAGCAGACCACCCTTGGGTCCGTTTGTTTCAGGAGCTTTAGGCACTCCATTTGCTGATAAAAGATCTTCTACAAACTTTCTATGACCGTCAGGGATCATTTTTTGCAAAGACTCTAGTAATTGCTCAGGGTTTTTTTCATCCATACCTTCATATTTTTGAGGTATTACTGTGTCTACTCCATATGGATACTCTCCAATGTGCTCATCAATCCAATCAAGTTCTTCTTTGAGCTGCTCAGGAGAATAGCCAACTGCTCCTAAAACACCAATTCCTCCAGCTTTGCTAACTGCAACAACAACATCTCTACAATGTGTAAATGCGAAAATTGGATATTCAATTCCTAGTTTTTTACAAATGTCTGTTTTCATTAATTCATTAAAATGTTTAAAAGTAGATTATAGACACTAAAAAAAATAATTTGTGAGTATCAACTGACAAAATTTTGTCAATAACAAAAAAGATTAACGCAATTTTTTTAATAAGTTCCATATAGGTTATAGTGAATTGGTTACAATTTAGGAAAAAATATTAATATTATGAAATGGGATTATGAATTTGATGTTGTAGTGGTTGGGTCTGGTAATGGGGCCCTAACAGCTGCTTTGTGTAGTCACGATGGTGGAGCAAAAACTTTAGTAATTGAAAAAAGCGACCAGTTTGGGGGAACGTCTGCAACTTCGGGCGGTGGCGTGTGGATACCAAATAACAGATATGCAAAAGCTGAGAACGTAGATGATTCAACTGAAGATGCTAGAGACTATATAAATAGCGTCTCACCACCAGGCAAAATCAAAGATGAATTGGTTGAAACTTATCTTTCTGAAGCTCCAAAAATGATTGATTATCTTCACGAAAATTCTCAAGTTAAATATAGAAATTTAGCTCATTATCCAGACTATTTTCCTGATAATCCTGGAGGTAAGGCTGGTAATAGATCCATGGAACCAGAGCCGATATATGGAACCAAACTTGGTAAAGATCTTGGAAAATTAAGAGAACAGCATCCTCAAACTGCTTTTACTATGGGCCCAATAAACATGAATTTCACACAGGTTGAGGGTCAGTTATTATTAGGTGCATTACCAGGTTGGAAATCTCTCTTTGCTAAATTATTCATTAAATATATTTTAGATATACCAATGAGGCTTAAGTGGGGATGGAAAGACCGAAGGCTAACCATGGGTAATGCAGGTATTGCTCGATTAATCTTATCTTTACAAGATAGAAATGTAGATTTATGGACAGAAACATCAATGACCGATTTGATTGATGAGAATGGTTCTGTCATAGGAATTAAAGCTAGTCAAAATAATACTGATATAAATATTAAAGCCAACAAAGGCGTTATTCTTGCTTCTGGAGGATTTGAAAAAGACCAAAGTTTAAGAGATCAATATTTACCAAAACCCACTAACATAGAATGGAGTGCTGCTAATACATTTAATACAGGTGATGCCTTAAAAGCAGCTTTGAAGTTAGGGGCTGATACTCATCAAATGGATACCGGTTGGTGGTCAACAGTTATGAAAGTTCCTGGACAAGAAAAAGGATGGCTTTCGATGGTTGATAAATCTATGCCTGGTAACTTTACTGTAAATAAAAATGGTGAAAGATTTTCAAATGAATCTCAAAACTATGTCAGTTTTGTGAATGATATGTTTGACAAATATGCAGAAGGTAACCCTTGTGCTCCTTGCTATATGATTTTTGATAGTACATTTAGAAAAAATCGTCCTTGTGGACCCTTGCTTCAAGCATCCATGCAACCTGATTCTGCTGTCCCTAAAGAGTGGTGGACGCCATCATTCTTATCGAAGGGTGAAACCTTAGAAGAGCTAGCGGAAATTGCTGGCATTAATGCGGAAGGACTTCTAGCTACTCAGGCAAAGGTTAATGAATATGCTGCATCAGGGAAAGATCTTGATCTCCAACGTGGTGACAGTGTTTATGATAGATATTATGGAGACCCATCAGTTGTCCCTAATCCATGTCTTGCGCCTCTAGAAACAGGACCTTTTTACTGTATGGTTTTGTATCCTGGTGAGATGGGTACTGCTGGTGGTCTTGTTATAGATACAAATGCTAGAGTTCTTGATAAAGAGGGCAAGCCTATATCAGGACTTTATGCATGCGGTAATTGCTCTACTGCATTATTGCCAACCTATCCTGGTCCAGGCTCAACACTTGGTCCAGCCATGACCTTTGGTTATTTGGCTGCTAGAGATATTACTGGATCAAATTTTTAAAATGGATTTTTCAAATAAAACTGCTTTAATTACTGGCTCCGGACAAGGAGTCGGTGAAGGTATTGCTCGTGCGCTTGCTTCTTATGGAGCAAATGTTTGTCTAGTTGGCAGAACCTTATCTAAAGTTGAATCTGTTGCTAGTGAAATAAATCGAGAGGGCGGGTCAGCTATAGCTTTTGAATGTGATGTCAAAAGCAACGAATCAATTAATCACTCCATTGAAGCATCACTTTCGAAGTTTAATTCATTGAATATTTTAGTAAACAATGCTCAAGAAGTTCCATTAGGAAATATTTTGGATGTCACAGATGAATCTTTTGTGAATGGATGGAATTCAGGCCCATTGGCAACATTTCGTTTTATGAAAGCTTCTTATCCATATCTAAAAGGAGATGGCAAAATTATTAATTTAGCCAGCTCCTCTGCCTTAAGACCAGATTCAAATTCTTATGGTGCTTATGCTGCAGTAAAAGAATCAATTCGTTCATTATCAAGAGCTGCTGCAGTTGAATGGGGCCCAGATAATATTTTGGTAAATTGTATAATGCCCTTAGCTAAGTCAACTGGCATGGACTGGTGGATGAATGAGCACCCAGAGGAAGCTAATGAATTTCTTAAAACTATTCCGCTTGGAAGGGTGGGTGACTGTAAAGATGATATTGGTCAGGCAGTTTGTCATATTTTGTCAGATGGAATGAATTACATTACAGGATCTACTATCATGCTAGATGGAGGCCAAGCCTACCTGAGGTGATTTAACATGGATAATTTACAAAAATTAATCGATATTGAAGAGATCAAAAATCTAAAACATAGATACTTTAGAGCTATAGATATGGCTGATTTTGATTTGCTTGATAATGTATTTGCGCATGATATAACAATTGATTATCGTGGGGGAACCTACAGATGGGAATCTGAAGGTAAAGATACTATCAAAGAAAGCCTCAAATATGCCTTTCATAATCAAACTGCTGCTATGCATACAGCCCATCATCCAGAGATTGAAATTTTTTCAGAAACTGCAGCTGATGGTAAATGGTATCTTCAAGATATCTTTTACAATTTTGATTTAGGTAGTGTGACTCAGGGCACTGCTTTATATGAAGATAAATATATAAAAATTAATAATCAATGGCTGATTCAACATTCTGAATATGATCGGATATGGGAACAAGTATCACCCATAAATCCTGAAGATAAATTTACTAAAATACTATTACAAGAAAAAGGCATTCAAAAATAGGAATAAATATGAGAGATAAGGTTCAAGCAGCATTAAATAATTATGTTCTTGCATATGAAAATAATGACAAAGAATTATTTAAAAGTCTGTGGGATGATAAAGCTATTTTTGAAGATCCCGTGGGCGCTGACCCTTGTATTGGGATTGAAGCCATATGCAATTTTTGGGATTTTGGTCATTCGGAAGGAATGCAAATAAAACCTACGAATGTTGAAACCATCATTTGTTCTAATGAGGGTATTTTAAAGGCTGTAATGCAAGTAAGAAATATCAATGATAATTCTGGAATGGATATTTCAATTGTTGATCATTTTATCATCAATGAAAAAGGTAAAATTATTAGCGGTAGAGCTTTTTGGGATGAATCATCTATTACACAACCCAGCGACATCAATTCAATTGATATCAATGTTGATGATTTTAAAAATAGAGGGTAGTTCATTGATCTTCTATGAAACTTAGCGTTAATCTAAACAAAATTGCTTTAATTAGAAATTCCCGAGGCAGCGATGACCCATCGCTTATCGACTATGCAAAAAAATGCATTGATCTTGGAGTTGATGGTATAACTTTACACCCCAGACCAGATCACCGTCATGCGACATCTGTTGATGCGATAAATATCTCTAAAATTTGCAAGGATCATAATATTGAATTTAATTTAGAAGGTAACCCTTTTTCTTTGCCTGATGGAGACTTTATGGGTTTTCATGAATTGTGCGTTCGATCATTACCAAGCCAAGTAACTTTAGTGCCAGATGATATCCTGCAAATTACATCTGACCATGGATGGCAGCCTGGTTATAGAGACGCAGAATTACAAGACTTTATAAATTCACTGAAAGAAAATCATCTGCGAACAAGTTTATTTATTGATGCCAATAGCGATTCTGTTGAATATGCTGCACAAATGGGATTTGACAGAATTGAAATCTATACAGGTCCATTTGCTGATTTTCTAAAAGATGAAGATTTTGTTAGTTTTAATATAAGCAAAGATGAAATTGCAAAATGCATTAAAAAAGCGCGCAGTTTAAACCTTGGAATTAATGCAGGACATGATTTAAATCTAAATAATCTACCTCATTTAATAGAATCTGGAAATGTGGATGAAGTCTCAATTGGTCATGCAATTATCACAGATGCATTGAAATTTGGGTTTGAGGACACCATAATTAAATACATCAAATCAGTTAGGAAAAACTAATGTCAATTGAAGATAAAATAAAAAACCAAATTAAAGAAAATAATATATTAATTTACATGAAAGGCTCTCCTTACGAACCTAAATGCGGCTTTTCAGCAAGAACAGTCCAAGCTTTGATTGATTGTGGTGCTGAATTTTCCTATGTCGATATTTTAGAAAATCAAGATATAAGAGAAAATTTACCTAGCATTTCAGATTGGCCAACTTTCCCACAAGTTTTTGTCACTGGTGAGTTAATTGGTGGATGTGACATAGTTACCGAGATGCATGAGTCTGGTGATCTACAAACCATTATTAAAAAAGCAGCTTCCTAAATATTAACCAAAGTCTTTTAACATCGCTTTAAGCTCAAGCGAGTGCTGCTCTTCTTCACCTATCATGCTTCTAGCATATTCTTCTAAATAAACAGAAGCATCAGCAACGCTTAGAAGTAATTTTTTGTATAAGCTTAATGCATGCAATTCATGTTCAAGACCTTCTTCCAAAATGTCCTTAATAGAATGCCTATGAGTTTCTTCTATTTTTGCAACTTTAAGGCTTGGATGACCGTCAAGTCCAACTAGTAATTCTCCGGCTTGTTGAGCATGAACCATTGATTCTGTTGCTTGTTCTTTAAGAAACGTAACTATTGGTATTCTGTAGGGTCCAGTAACCATTAAAGAGGAGTGAGTATATCTCACTACACCAGCAAGCTCATATTCCATAATTTCATTTAAAATGTCGCACACTTCCTTTGAATTTATTTCTTTTATTTCCATATTATCTCCATGTTGCTTATAAAACTTTCATAACAGAATGTATTTTGTTTTTAAGCATATGTAAAGTATTGATTTAAGGTATTTTTTTAATGATAATCATTATCACTATGGTATTTATTCTCATTTATGAAATTATAGATAAATGCAAATTATAAGAGGTGATGACTATCAATCATGGATCTATTCTAATAAAGATGATTTGGTCGTTGTAGACCCATGGTTAACAAGAAAACAAGTTTTCCCAAGATTTAACTGGTTACTACACCGAGATTCAACTAAAACGCCATATTTAATGAAATATAACCTCGTTAAGAAGGTCACTCATATTATTGTTACTGCTCATTTTTCCGATCATCTTGATGAAGAATCATTGAAGTTCTTCAACAAAAATATACCTATATATACAACTCATGAAGCCTCAAAGACTCTCTTAAAAATAGGTTTTACCAATATCAATGTGGTTACTCCAAATAAAACCTATGAGCTTAATTCATTTACAATAAAAATTTTTAAGGCAGGTAAACCATATAATACGACGACATTTTCATACTTATTAAGTGATTCCAGATCAAAAATTTTTCATGAGCCCCATATGTTTAATGAAAAAATAGAATTTGATTATGTAGATGCATGCATAGTTACTGTAGACATGGTTAAGGTTTTGGGATTAGTCCAAGTTTCCATGGACCTCAATCAGGCAAAATTAGCTCAAGCACAATTAAATGCTAGATATTTAATTCCTACGGGCATAGCTCCCAAGCAGACAAGAGGTTTAATAAGTTTTTTATTAAGAATCAAGGAGTCCTATAAACAGATGAATCTAATACCCTCTAGTTGCAGCCAAGTTGGTGATTCTCTAAGTTTATAAAATTTAATTTAAATCAAAATTATTTATTATTTTGCAAAAGACTTGAGCAGTGACCATTGCATCATATGCTGCGCTATGAGCCTCTTCATTATCATATGAGATGTCCATTTCATTACATATTCTTGCTAATACAGTCTGCTTCGTTGCAAGGACCCCTAGACTCACCGTATCAATTAAAGAGAAGGGGTGAAATGGGGATTTTACAATGTTATTTCTTAAACATGCTTCTAGAAGAAAACTGTGATCAAAAAATGCATTGTGACCCACTAAAATAGCTCTTGAGCATTCGTATTTATTTTTTTGCTGATTAATAATTTTAAAAATTTCCTTAAGAGCAAATTCTTCTTCAACAGCTGCTCTTAATGGGTGATTTAAATCTAATTTAAGAAACTCGAGAGCTTCTTTATCTACAATCAAATTTTTAAAAGGCTCTATGTGAAATCTATGAGAATCTCCTAAGACTAATCTTGAATCTTCCTCATCAATCATTTGAATAGCGATTTCTAAAATAGCATTTTTTTTAGAATCAAACCCACCTGTCTCTAGATCAACTACAACAGGCAAAAATTTTCTAAACCTTTCCTTTAACATATGACCCCTTTAATATGCACATATAATATAAACGAAATTTTGATTCATATATGATTTTTAAAGATATAACAGATATTAATTTTCATGGCGTTAACGTACCTTCACATCATGAGTTCAATCATGAAAAAGTTTATTATTATGAAGATGAGCTGGTAGGACTTAAATCCTTAATTGCAATTCATAGCTCTACCAAAGGTCCAGCTATTGGCGGTTGTAGGTATAAAAGATATGATTCATTTGAGGCTGGATTGAATGATGTATTGCGTCTATCAAAAGGTATGACAGATAAAAATGATGTAGCAAACATTCCCTTTGGAGGCGGAAAAGCAATAATCTTTAGCCAGGGCAATAAATCTGAGGCAATGCTTCAATCGTTTGCTTCGTTTTTAAATCTTTTAAAAGGCTCCTATATTTCAGCCGAAGACATAGGTATAAGTCTAGAAGATATTAGATTCATTAAAAATCATACTGATTATGTTTTTGATAATGTAGACCCTGGACCCTTTACTGCAAAAGGTCTCTTTTATTCAATTGAGCAAGCAATAGAAATATACTTTTCTGAAGATCTCAAGGATAAAAAAATTGCTATTCAGGGAGCGGGTAGTGTTGGTAAGAGACTTGCTGAATATCTAGCAAGCTCTGGCGCACAAGTATTTATTTCAGACATAGACCACTCAAAATTAGACGAATTTAATAATAAAAATATTATATGCGTTGATGATGCCTTCTCCATAGAGTGTGACTTGTTTTCGCCTTGTGCAGTGGGCGCTATTTTTACAAAAGAGTCTATTTATAATCTCAATTGTAAAATTATTGCTGGTGGTGCAAATAATCAATTACTTGATGGGACAATTGCTAATGAATTGGATCAAATGGGAATAGTTTTTATACCAGATGTTTTGATAAATTCAGGTGGGGTAATAGGGTTAACTAAAGATTTTTTAAACAGAGATGATGCTCAAACTGACCAGGCATTAAGAGATATAGCAGTCAGAGTAAAGAGCTTAATACTTGAATCTCAACAAAAATCTATATCAATCTATGATGCTCTTTTAGCAAAAAATTTATAATTGTTTCTTTAAATTTTCAATGTCTGAAGGATTGATATACTTTTCAGCCTTCTGGGAATTAAGCATTTCTGTTTGCAATTTCTTAATAGATTTTTCTTTATCTACATTCCTATTGCTTAATTTTTTATTTATTGATTTAGCAAGATCTAGATTTTCAGAAATACTTTTATTTAATTTTGTTTTTTTATTTTTGCGTTGAACTAATTCATTTTTAAGTTGAAAGAAATGATCTGAATTCTCTCTGATTTTTAATGACTCCTCTTCGCTTATTTCAATCAATTCTATGCAATCTACTGGACATGGTTCAATGCATAATTCACAGCCAGTGCACAAATCATTTATGACGTTATGCATAAGATTTGCTGCGCCATTTATTGCATCAACCGGACATGCATCAATGCATTTAGCACATCCAATGCAATCTTCCTCAATTATATATGCAATTTGAGACTGAATTTTTGGTCCATAATCATGATTCAGCAAAAGGGGTTTTGTATTTAGTATTTTTGATATTTTATCTGCTGTATCTTGTCCGCCTGGCACACATCTATTATGGGGAGACCCGTTTAAAATTTCCTCAGCATATGGTCTACATCCCGGAGTTTCACAACGACCACATTGGTATTGAGGCAATTCTGCGTTGATTAACTCAATTAAGTTACTCATTTATCTTAATCAACAACCCCTAATTTCCTTTGTAATTTTGCGTTAGATGTTGTGTAACCAAATGGGACCCTTTCACCTGGAAAGATTCTTTGAAAAGCTTTTTGTACAGCTAAAGTAGTCTCATGAAATCCACATAAAATTAAATCTAATTTTCCAGGATAATCATTAATATCACCAACAGCAAAAATCCCATCTCGATTAGTTTGAAAATCTTCTGTATTTACAGCTATTTTTTTTGAAGCAAGTTCTAGCTCCCATTCTAGTATTGGACCCAGCTTCTTGTTAAGTCCAAATAAGAACAATAATTCATCTGCGTCGTGCGTGAAGGATTCTTTGGTATCAAAATTCTTGAGTGTTACCCCTGTAACTCTTTCATTGCCTAAAATTTCTTCAATTTGAAAGGGCGTTAAAAGATTTACATGCCCACTTTCAACTAACTCTCTCATTTGCGCTTCTGTATGTTGAGCACCTCTAAATTGATCTCTGCGATGAATCAAATTAATTGATTTTGCTGTCTTGGCTAATTCTACAGTCCAATCTAAAGCGGAGTCACCACCACCAAATATAAATAGATTTTTATCTTTATATAAGTTTTTAGATTTAACTGAGTAACTAACTCCGTTACCTAAGAACTTATCTGGGTCCTCAATGTTTGGTGGTCTTCTTGGCTCAAATGAACCTGCGCCAGCTGCAATAAAAATATTTTTTGTAGTGCATTCTATTCCTTCATTGGTTTGTACAACCCAGGTTGTTATATTATCTGAGGTTGTAACCGGTTGAATTGACTCAACTCTTTGAGAGAGATGAAGATTATATTCAAATGGTTTGATCTGCTCGATTAATGCATCTACATGTTCTTGAGCTGTTTGAGAGGGGACGCCCGGAATGTCATAGATCGGTTTTTCTGGATATAGCTCAGAACATTGACCACCAACTTTATCTAGGTTATCTATCAACGTGCACTTAAGACCTAGCAGTCCTGCTTCAAATACGGTAAATAGCCCAACAGGCCCTGCACCAATTACCAGTATGTCTGTTTCAAATTTCATTTTATTTTTTGTCCTGGTTTTGCGCCTGAATCTGGAGATAATACAAATATACCTCCATCAGAATCGCTTGCAGCTAAAATCATACCTTCTGAGATGCCAAATTTCATTTTTCTGGGAGCTAGGTTGTATACCATTACAACTAACTTTTCCTCTAACTGAGAGGGCTCATAAGCTGACTTAATACCAGCAAACACATTCTTGGTTCCAAGCTCACCTAAATCTAATTTGATAGCAAGTAATTTATCTGCACCCTCTACATGTTTGGCCTCTGCAACCCTCGCAACCCTAAGATCAACTTTCATAAAGTCATCTATTTGAATAATATTATTATTTTCTTCGTTCATCTTTTCTTCCTTTTTGTAAAAATCTTGAATATTTAATGGCTTAATTCTCTCTAGTATTGGTTTAAATTCATTGATTTCCGCATCAATTAATTCCTTGTCTAGATTTTTTATATCAAAGTTATGAATATTTAGCATTAGTAACATTTGCTCACACAATTTTGGTGTTACGGGTATCAGTAAAATACATAAATTTTTAAAGACATTAATCGCTGTTGTAGCAACGGATAGAGCTTCACTTTGATCAAGCTTCCAAGGAGCATGCTCATTAATAAATTTATTTGTATCATCTGCAATCTCCATTATTAATTTAATGGCTTTAGAAAACTCCTTCTCTTCATAGTGTTGAAGTATTTTGAGAATATTTTTTTTTGAGTTCTCAAGATGTTCTGTATTGATATCATCACTTAAACGATTATTATTTTTTGCAATAAACGGAGCTGATCGACTAAAAATGTTTGAAAATTTTCCAACTAAATCTGAATTTATTTTTTTAGCCAAATCCTCAAGATTAAGATCTAAATCTTCAATTTTGGCGTTTAACTTGCTGGCGAAATAATATCTCAACAATTCAGGATCGCAAGCATCTGCAAATTGATCTGCTGTAATGAATGTGCCTTTCGATTTAGACATTTTTTCCCCATTAACAGTCACGAAACCATGGACATGAATGCTATCGGGAAGTTTGTATTTTGATTCCATTAAAAGAGCTGGCCAAAACAAGCCATGAAAATATGCAATGTCCTTTCCAATAAAATGGTGTATTTCATATTCTGAATTTTTATTCCATAAATCATCCAAAGATAGAGAATTTTTATTAGCCCAATTAGCAGCTGATGCCAAATAACCTATAGGAGCGTCTACCCAGACATAAAAATACTTATCTGTTTCATTGGGTATATTAAATCCAAAATACGGTGCATCCCTCGAGATATCCCAACTTTTTAATTCCCCATCAAGCCACTCCGATAATTTTCCCACTATAGGTTTTTGTATGACTGCTGTGTCTAGAAATTTTTTTAGATCATTTTTTGCTTTACCCAGATCAAAAAAAACATGTTCAGAATTTTTTGTAATTGGGCTAGTTCCAGACAAGGAAGATTTTGGGTTTATAATTTCTGTAGCAGAGTAGGTTGCTCCACACTCATCACAACCATCTCCATACTGATTTTTTGCTGAACATTTAGGACAGTCTCCAACAACATATCTGTCAGCTAAAAACATTTGTTTCTGTTCATCAAAGCATTGTTCAATTTCTTTTTTATATATATACCCAGATGACTTTGCATCAAGATATATTTCATTAACTAAAGCTTCATTTTCTTTAGAGTGAGTTGAGTGATAATTGGTATATTCAATACCAAATTTGGCAAGTGACTCTTGATGATTTTTTTTGATTTCATCTATGAATTTAGTTGGCTCTAAACCCAATTCGTCTGCCTTCATCATTATTGGTGCCCCATGCGCATCATCGGCACAAAAAGTTAAAACTTGATGATTTATTAGGGTCATAAAACGCGACCAAATATCTGTTTGGATATGCTCTAAAATATGACCGACATGGATTTCTCCATTTGCATACGGAAGGGCATTGGTTACGATTATTTTTCTTGATTTATTAATTTTTGAGACCCAATTTAACTTCTAATCGAGTATTATAAGTCAAAACATTATATCAATGGGCATCAAACAAATAATAGCTGTAGCTTCAGCAAAAGGTGGCGTCGGCAAATCAACTATTTGCGCTAATTTAGCATCTCATTTTGCAGAAGATTTTAAAGTTGGAATTCTTGATGCGGATATTTATGGCCCAAATCAACATATACTTTTTAATGTATCTGACACAAAGCCTGAAGTAAAAACTATAGATAACAAAAAATCATTTATACCCATCCAGATAAACAAAATTTTTTTAAATAGCATGGGATTTATTCTTGATAATGATAAGGCAGCTATGTGGCGAGGTCCTATGTTGAGTGGTGCAATTAAACAGCTAAAGGATTTAACGCAATGGGGTGACTTGGATTATTTATTTATTGATATGCCGCCTGGCACTGGTGATGCTTACTTGACAGTAGCGGCAGAAATAAAACCAAATTATGTTGTTTTGGTTACTTCTCAAAGTAGGCTAGCTGTTCAAGATACCATCAAGTCCAAAGTGATGTTTGATAAACTCAAGATACCAATTCTCGGAATCATTGATAATATGTCCTATTCAAATGACCTACATTCTGATGAAAAAATCCCTGATTACCCCCCATTGAATCTTGAGAGTGAGATTGGCCTTAAGGTATTGGGATCCATTCCAAGAGCAAAAGATTTAGCTGATTTTAATCCAAATCAGCCATCACCTTTATTTGAGACGATTTATAATAAGTTACTAAAAATCACATGATGAAATTTAATAAAATTACTCTAACTGTTTTATTTTTTATTTTAAGTATTTATTCAGTTGCTGCTGATGATCCATTTGAAGATTACAACCGTAAAGTATGGGCTTTTAATGAATTTCTTGATGATAATTTTGCTAAGCCAACAGCTGAAATTTATACGTCATTTGCTCCTGACTTTGTAGAAGTAGGAATTAGTAATTTTTTTAGGAATTTAAATGAACTCGATAATACTGCCAATCAATTATTACAGGGTAGACCTTTTCTCGCATTGAACGACTTTTCGCGATTTCTAATAAATTCAACTCTTGGTTTGGGTGGTTTTATTGATGTTGGATCCAGCTTTGGTCTCGAAAGACATGATGAGGATTTTGGGCAAACATTAGGAGCTTGGGGCGTCTCATCTGGACCATTTTTAATGATTCCAATATATGGACCGTCTACTCCCCGGGGACTGGCTGGAAGGAGTGTTAGCTCAGTTTTAAGCGGTACATTTGCTATAGAGGAGACTGATGTGAGGCTTGGCATTACAGCTCTTGATGCTCTAGAGACTCGAGCGAGATACTTAGAGGTTGAAACACTTATTATTGGGGATAGATACTCATTTATAAGAGACTCTTACATGCAGTACCAAGAATTTGAATCCAGTAATGGGGAAGATCAGCCTGATGATTTTGTGGATGACATGGATGATTTTTTATTAGATTGATTCTTACACCAATGCTATCAAATCATCTTGTGTGGTTTCTAGATTGTTTTTTTGCATTGTTTCGAGAACCAAGGTTCGATAGGCTTTAGCATTTTTTAATCCACGATTTAATCCAAAGACATGCTTGAGTGTTCTTGAGAGGGGATGACCTAAATCAACTTGAATCAAGCAATACTGTAAGTACTTTTTCAAGATGGTTTTTCTGTCCTCTCCAAGATCTTTCTCATTAAAAATAGCTGAATCAACATTGCTAACAATCATAGGGTTGTCATATGGGCTTCTTCCAAGCATCACGCCATCAACTTTTTTTAAATGCTGCAATGATTCATCTACATTTTTAATTCCCCCGTTTATTACGATCTCTAATTGAGGAAATTCTTTCTTGAGTTGATATACATTTTCATATTTTAAAGGAGGGATTTGCCTATTTTGTCTTGGTGTTAGCCCCTTTAAGATCGCAACTCTAGCATGAACAATAATCGTTTTTAAGTTGGGATTTATAATCCTGGAGACAAAATCATTCAAAAAATTCATATCATCCCTATCATTGACACCTATTCTGCATTTAACAGTCACAGGTATCGTAGTGGATGCCTGCATAGCTTCAATACAATCTTTGACTAATTCTGGATCTTGCATAAGACATGCCCCAAATGAGCCCTTTTGAACTCTTTCAGATGGGCACCCTACATTTAAATTTATTTCATCATATCCAAGGGAGGTGCATATTTTTGAGCACTGTGAAAGTTCATCTGGATCAGATCCGCCAAGTTGAACAGCTACGGGATGCTCAATTTCTTTATTAAAATTCAGTTGTTCAAGACAACCCCCATGAATGATTGCCCCAGTTGTTACCATTTCTGTATACAGAAGAGCTTTTCTTGTAATTAAGCGAAATAAAAATCTGTCATGTATATCTGTGCACTGCATCATCGGGGCAATGCAGAATTTATGACTTAAAGACATTTAATTATAGGAATGTCACTACTGAAATAAACCCTACAATGCTGAGCACAATAGTATAGGGTAGAGCCATAATCACCATTCTCATGTAAGAAAGATTAATTAAAGGTGCCAAAGACGAGGTTAAAAGAAATAAAAATGCTGCTTGGCCATTTGGCGTAGCAATACTTGGTATATTTGTTCCGGTGTTGATAGCTATAGCCAGTTTATCAAATTGATCTCTAGATATAATATTCATATCTAATGCATCCTTGATTTCGTTTATATAAATTGTTGCAACGAAGACATTGTCGCTTATAGCAGACAGCACCCCATTGGCTACAAAAAATATTGGAGCTTGATTACTGGCTTCTTGAGCCAGGACATAAGTAATAATTGGTGTAAATAGTTGTTGATCTGCTATTACACTTACTACACCAAAAAATACAACCAATAATGCTGTGAATGGAAGAGCTTCTTTGAATGCATCTCCAAGGTCATGCTCATGCGTAATACCTTTAAACGATGTTAAGAGAATGATCACACCCAAGCCAATGATTCCAACTGCAGCTAAGTGAAGCGCTAAAGCAATGATCAAAAATACGCCCACAAGCATTTCAATATAAAGCTCTAATTTACTTTCATCAGTTCTTTGAGAAATTTCATAAGTATTATAATCATGAAATATATTTTTAATTCTGTCGGGTAACTGATTTCCAAAACCGCAGACACCAAGTTTTTCTATAGCAAAACAAGTAATCATTCCTGCAATAAATACTGGAACGGTGATAGGGGCCATTTTTATCATGAATTCAATGAATTCCCAGCCTGCAACATTAGCAATCAGAAGATTTTGAGGCTCTCCAACGATTGTACAAACTCCACCCAATGCAGTACCAACAACACCATGCATAATTAAATCTCTTAGGAAGGCTTTAAAACTTTCTAAGTCCTCGATGCCAACCTCGGTCAGTGAGCTATCGTCAAGATGATCATGTCCTGATGTAGAGAAAGCTATGCCTGAATTGGCCAAATGAAAGATTCTGAAAAAACCTACCGCTACAGCTATCAGGACTGCTGTGACAGTCAACGCGTCAAGAAAAGCGGATAAGAACGCTGATACAAAGCAAAACATTAATGATAATTTTGTTTTTGAATGAATGGTCAGTAGTAGCTTTGTAAAAATTGTAAGCATTAGATTTTTCATAAAATAGATACCTGCAACCATAAAGACTAATAACAAAATAACTTCGAGATTATGCTCAATTTCATGAAGCAGCGAGTATGGGTTAGTCAGTCCAAGGAATAACGCTTGAATTGCTATTAAACCGCCGGGTTGAAGAGGGTAACATTTCAGTGCAAGCGCAAGAGTGAATATAAATTCTAATAGAATCATCCATCCAACAATGAATGTGCCATTGAACTCCATTGCGTTTAATATTAACAAAGCCATAGGATTAATTATTAAAAACGCTATGATGGTATTTTTGTACCAGTCAGGTGAGTTGCCTAAAAACATTTTGTATAAGTTATTTATCATTTTTAAATCCTAATTCAAATGAAATTAATCAGAGAGCTTCACGAAACTATAAAAGAAGATTCTAAGTTAATTATATTTTGCGATAACAAGATTTTATA